>JAEEGL010157390.1_pt1 | contig 37325 bp, 33 predicted proteins | sample 9134231 | NCBI WGS metagenome assembly JAEEGL01 (sample SAMN16246548, study PRJNA631951) | gut metagenome | biome: gut microbiome; feature: rumen; material: fiber-attached | host: Bos | place: Iran: Karaj | collected 2018-10 | reverse complement strand
TTTGCAAATTCTGCCATCTCATCAAATATTTTATTTGCAGAAGCTTCATCTATGCCATTACGAACACATCCAGGAACTACAATATTTCCTTCATCATCAACTTGACCATTAACAAATACTTCTCTTTCCTTTGCCATTACATCTAGTTTTTTCTTTCCCATAGCACGACGTACTAAATCAGCACGGCCCAAACTATAACCAGCTAAATCACGAACTATTTGCATAACTTGTTCTTGATAAACCATACATCCATTAGTAACATTTAAAATTGGTTCTAACGCTGGATGTGTGTATACTCGGTATTGTGGATTATGCTTACTTTTAATATAACGAGGAATTTGATCCATAGGACCTGGTCTATATAAACTAACACCTGCAATAATATCTTCTAAACAGTCTGGTTTTAAATCTTGCATTACTTTAGTAATACCTTCAGATTCAAATTGGAATATTCCTAAAGTATTACCTTCTTGCCATATTTTGTAAACTTTTGGATCATTCATTTCTTGATCAAATTCTACATCAATTCCATGAGTTTGCTTAATTAATTCCAAACAATTTGCGATAACAGATAATGTTCTTAAACCTAAAAAGTCCATTTTTAAAAGGCCTATTTTTTCAAGTTCTGTCATTGTATATTCAGTAACTTCGTTTCCATCATTTGTAGCTAAAGGCACATATGTATCTACTGGATCTTTTGTAATAACAACTCCGGCAAGCATGAGTAGAACTGTTACGTGGCATACCTTCTAAGCCTTTTGCTATATCTATTATTCTATGACAATTTTCATCATTTTCATATAAATCATGTAATTCTTTATTTTGTTCTAATGCTTTATCAATAGTAATATGAATTTCAAATGGTATCATCTTAGCTATTTTATCAACATCGCCATAAGGAATATCTAATACTCTTCCTACATCACGAATAACACTTTTTGCACTCATTGTACCAAAAGTAATTATTTGACTTACATGATCTCTTCCATATTTTTGAGCAACATAATCAATTACTTCTTGTCGACGTTCATCACTAAAGTCAACGTCAAAATCAGGCATACTAATACGTTCCGGATTTAAAAAACGTTCAAATAGTAAACCATATTTAATAGGATCAATATCTGTAATACCTATAGCATAAGCTGCAATAGAACCTGCTCCACTACCACGACCAGGGCCAACAGGAATACCAATACTTTTTGCATAATGAATATAATCCCAAACGATTAAGAAATAATCAACATAGCCCATTTTTTCAATAACGTCAAGTTCATATTCTAATCTATCTTTTACTTCTTGTGATGGATTTTTACCATAACGTTCAATTATTCCATCATTGCATATTTTTCTAAAATATTCACTATGTGTTTTAAATTCTTTTGGAACATCATAATTAGGAAGAATAGTATGACCAAATTCAAATTCAAAATTGCATTTTTCTGCAATTTTTACTGTATTTTCTATAGCTTCTGGAACTGCTTCAAAATAATCAATCATTTCTTCAGGAGATTTTAAATAAAACTCATTAGTTTGAAATTTAAATCTATCTGGATCATTCATTTTTTTGCCAGTTTGAATACAAAGCAAAATCTCATGATTATAACTATCTTCTTTATTTAAATAATGTGCATCATTTGTTGCAACTAATGGAATATCAAGTTCTTTTGATAAAGCTATTAATTGTTGATTAACCATAATTTGCTCTGGCACGCCATTATTTTGAATCTCTAAATAATAATCTTCGCCAAATATTTTTTTATACCATAAAGCTTTTTGTTTTGCCTCTTCTAAATTTTGTGCTAAGATACTTCTACTTATTTCACCTGCTAAACATGCACTTAAAGCAATTATTCCTTCATGATATTTTTCTAATAATTCATGATCAATACGAGGTTTATAATAATACCCCTCAGTAAAAGAATAAGAAACAAGTTTAATTAAATTTTGATAACCTACTTTATTTTTAGCAAGTAAGATTAAATGATAATATTTATCATCTACATTTGGTTCTTTATCTAAACGACTACGAGGTGCAACATATGCCTCAACGCCAATAATTGGCTTTATACCTTGTTCTTTACATGCCTCAAAAAATCCTACCGCACCATACATTACACCATGATCAGTAAGAGCAATTGAATCCATTCCAAATTCCTTTGCTCTTTTTGGTAAATCTTTAATTCTACACATGCCATCTAAAAGTGAATACTCACTATGAACATGTAAATGAACAAAATTACTCATAATTATCCTTTAATAATCTACTTTTATCAAACACAATCCTGTTGCAGGTAATGTTTTTCCAGCATTACTTCTATCTTTACTTTCAATAATACTTTTGACATCTTCCGGATTTATTTTGCCTACTCCCACATCAACTAATGTACCTGCAATAATACGTACCATATTATATAAAAATCCATTTCCAGTTAATTCAATAAAAACTCTATCATTTTCGCGCCATACTTTTGCATCATAAATTGTTCTAACACTACTTTTACTACTTGTACCACTCGCTTTAAATGATTTAAAATCATGTTCGCCTACAAAATATTTAATAGCTTTTTCCATTTTCTTTTCATCTAATTCTAATGGAAAATGATATTCCATTTCACGATATATTGCAGTACCATATTTTGAATTATTAATTGTATATCTATATGTTTTAGAATGAACAGAATATCTACTATGAAATCTTTCATCAACTTCTTCTGCAGATTTTATCACTATACTTTTTTTAAGTTGTGAATTAATTGCATATGGAAGTTTATCTATATCAAAATTTGAATTTGTTTTAAAATTTGCAACTTGACCTAAAGCATTAACTTTAGCATCAGTTCTACCTGATGCTATTAAATCACATTTTTCGCCAGTTACAGTTTCAATAGCTTTTTCTATTTCACCTTGAATATTAAGCTTATCATTTTGCTTTTGCCAGCCTCCAAATTTTGTACCATCATATTCAATTACTAATTTAATATTTCGCATTTTTTATCCTTTATTATTTTTTATTATCATATAACACTTTTATTGTAATTTCAATATAAAATATGAAGATAGTCTTCTTAAAAAAATATATAAAAAATCTGAAACTGAATAAAATAAATTCTGTCAAAAATGTAAGAAGCTTATTTTTATATATTTTTGATAGAAGAGCTATCGTAATATTTTAAAAAAAACAAAAAAGTTGATACATAAAGTATCAACTTTTTAATAAGAAAAAATATTAAACTCTTTCCATGTATTCACCAGTACGTGTATCAATACGAATTACATCACCAATTTCAATAAATAATGGAACTGAAATTTCTAATCCGTTTTCTAATTTAGCTGGTTTACCACTTGTTGTTGTAGTATTACCACTAAATCCTGGCTCTGTGTATTCTACCTTTAATTCAACAAACATTGGAGGCTCAACATTAAATACATTACCTTTAATAGATTGCATAGTAACATTCATATTTTCTTTAATATATTTTAAGGCATCTCCAATTTGATCAGCATTTAATGGAACTTGTTCATATGTGTTATTATCCATAAAATAATATAAATCACCATCATTATATAAATATTGCATTTCACGTTTTTCAATTTCTGCACCTTGTAATTTTTCTGATGGGTTAAATGTACGCTCTAATACTGCACCTGTAACTACATTTTTCATTTTAACTCTAACAAATGCTGCACCTTTTCCAGGTTTAACATGTTGAAATTCAACTACTGTATAAACGTTTCCATCTAATTCGAATGTTGTTTTATTACGTAAATCTCCTGCCATATATACTGCCATAAAAAATACCTCTTTTCATTATATTTAATACCATTTTGTATTATAATACATTTTTGCCATAAAATCAAGCTTTTTACACTATAATTATGCTTTTATCACTTTTTGTTAATTGTTCTACTCCATCATTTGTAACTAAATATGTATCTTCAATTCTAATACCAAATTTACCAATTTCATAAATTCCGGGTTCAACTGCTATGACATAATTTTTTTCTAAGTATTCATCATCTTTATTTCTTAACACTGGATTTTCATGAACTTCTAAACCTAAGCTATGACCAAAAGCATGCATTACATCATATCCTTCAACTTCATAATCTTTATATGCCATATCTATTACTGGTTTAATATTACTTCCTGCTTTAAAACCAGATACTATTTTTCTTTGTTGTTCTAGAACAAAATTGTACTCTTTTTCGAATCTACATTCTCCAACAAAAACTGTTCTTGACATATCTGCACAATATCCATTATATTTTGCACCCATATCAATCAAAACAATATCACCTTGTTTTATAACTCTTTCATTAGGCTCACTATGTGGTTTGCTACTTTCTTCACCACTTGCAATAATAGTATCAAAAGCTAAACCGCTTGCACCTTCACTAAGCATAAAACGTTCTACTTTGTAAGCTAATTGTTTTTCAGTCATACCGAATTTTAAATTATTTATAATATATTCAAAAGCTTTATCTGTAATTTCACAAGCTTTTCTAATGTTTCTAATTTCTTCTTCATCTTTAACACTACGAAGCTTTTCTACCATTGATTCTGTTTCAACTAAATCAACTTTATATGTAGCCATTAAATCTTTATAATCTGCATAAGTAACATAATTTTCTTCAAAACCAACTTGGCTATCTCTTAAAAAATAATGTTCATAATCTACATCTTTTAGATTTTTAGAATTTTCAACAACAAGTTCATCTTCAACTTTTATACTATTTGTTACATCTTCAATATAACGACTATCTGTAATAAAAATATTTTCGTATCTTCCAACTATTAAAGTGCCTTCAGCAAATAAGCCTGTTAAATATTTAACATTTATTGGATTAGTGACAATAATACCACTAAGCTCATGTTTTTTTAATTCTTCTTTTAATTTCTTAATTCTTTCATTCACTTATCATCACTTCCTTTACGATAATAAACAAATTTCTTTAGTTAGTTTTATAAATTATTATTTCTATAAATAAGACCTAACAAACCATCACTTAGCATTTTGCAAAATCCAAAGAATACAGTAAAAACATATCCTACTGGAGCAAATATACAGAAGAAACAAGCCAATACTAAAAATGGTCCAAATGGAATATATTTATCTTCTTCTTTTTTAATTCCTCTATATATTAAAATAATAATTGAAAAAATAGCACCAATTATAAATGCTAATAAAGATATTTCAGCTGTTTTTGTCATTCCAAAGAATAATCCAATAGCACCCATAAATTTAACATCACCCATGCCCATTGCTTCTTTTCCAGCAATTAAACCACCTAATAATGTGATAATGCCAAATATACCCACACCAACAACTGAGCCTAATAATAAGTCTTTTGCTGTATTAATATCATTTAATCCCGCTAAAAATGCAAATACTAATCCTATTTCAAACATTGTTAAATTTAATCTATTAGGTAAAATTCTATGTTTAAAGTCTATACAAAAACTCATAACTAACATTGGAGCTATAATTAAAAATTTAAATAAATCTAAGTTTTTGAAAAAATCCTCTTTATCAAATCCAAAGAAATACAAAATTGCAATATTAATTACTGCCATTAAAATCATATAAATGTAATTAAATTTAAATCCTTCTTTATTAGATTTAAAGAATTCCATACTAAATATTTTTTTATCTTCTGGAAATCTTTCATTACACCATGCAACAATTTTTCCTTCGGCAAAACCTAATATTGCAATTAAAACATAAAATACTATATGTACATTATTATAAAACATCTATTATTACCTCTTAAAGCATCTAAGCTTTTATCTTAAGTATTATTCTTTAATTTGATATTTTTTAAAATATCTTTTTTTGATTTGTCTTTCTAATGGTCTTTTTAATTTAGTAAGCCATATATCATCACTGCAAACTGGTTTAACCAAAATACTAATCATATTTGTTCTATTTGCACCTAAAACATCAGTAAATATTTGATCTCCGACTACTGCTATATTTTCAAATGGAACATCAAGCATTTTTTGTGCTCTTTTTAATCCACCTTTTGTAGGTTTTTTAGCAAATAAAATGTAGTCAATTTCTAAATGATTTGCTGCTTTTTGAACTTTTGCAGTTTTATTACTATTAGATACAATCATCATTTTAATTCCAATATCTACTAATGATTGTTTCCATTCTTTTAAACCATCAATTAAGTTTCTATCTATGTCCATTAAAGTATTATCAACATCTAATATTAAAGCTTTAATATTATACTTTTGAACTAATTCTTTATCTATTTGTAGTACACTTTGCAAATATACTTTTGGATAAAATTTATTCATAACGCCTCCAAATTTGATATTAAAATTTTATCAATTATACGCTATTTTGTCAATATAAAAGAGCGTTACACAAGTAACGCTCTTAAATCTATTTTATAAATTATTCTTCTTGTTTTGAACCAAATTTACCATAGAATAGTTTTGCTATTGCTAAACGAATACGTTTGATAAATTTATAAATACTAGATAATTTTCTTGGTGCTACTAAATCAGTATCATCATCTGTAAGTGTAAGAGATAATTCTTCTTGTTTTTTATCTTCTTCCTCAGCTATTTGAGATTCTATTAATGATATTTCTTCTTCAAGTTCTTGTTTTTCTTCTTCAATTACTGTGAAATCTTTCTTAGTAATCTTAGCTGGTTTAACTTCAACTTCTTCTGAAACTATTTCATTAATTGTAGGAACAACACCTGTATTTGCTATATTTGCAATTTCTTCTTGAGATAAATCTTCGTTAGCAATTAACTCTGTATCTTGTCCTAAATTCTTAACCATATCATCATATTGATCTATATCAATATTTAATTCTTTATCTGGTTCATTATTTAATATATTTTCAACTAAAGCATTTACATCTTCAACAGTAGTAAAATCTTCTGAAGTTTTAACTTCATCTACTGGAACATATACTGGAGTAGTTACATTATTATTTAATATAGGAGTTAAGATTTGATCAATTAATTCATCCAAGTTAAATTCTTTAACATTTATTTCAGGTTGCTCACCAAAAGCTGGAGTCTGAATATCTTCTGGTGCTGCAGCATATTGAACATTTTCTTCTTCTTTTTCTTCTGTATTAAATAACTCGTTAAATAAGTTTGAGATTTCAGTTTCTATCTTTTTAATTTCTTCAATGTTAACGTTAGCTTCTTCAACAGGCGCTTCATCTAATGCAGCTTCAACAACTTGTTCTACTGCATTTTCTGCATTAATTTTAGCATTGAAATTATTGCCATAATTATTATCCCAATTATTATTTTCATCTCTAAAACAGAAATTAAATTCTTCAAAAGGTTTAATCTTAAGTGCTAGTTCAAAGCCTTTTTCAACTTTGACCATTGGGGTAGAATCTGTATCTTTCCAATCACTATCATAGCCATAAACTAATGTTACGCTTGATGCACCATTTCGTGCTAAATAACCATTGTACTTAATCTTTGATTCTTGGCCCTTTACAAGCTCTCGATCAAAAGAAATCTCATTTGTAAACTCCATTTTTTTCTCCTAATACATGCTTTTACACATATAAACATTTTATAATATAACTTACATACATTATATAAATAATAAAAAATAAAATCAATAAAAAAATCAAATTAAATATTAAATTTATGTTACAATTATATAAAATTTTAATTAAAAAATTCCAGTGATTTCTTCATTATTATCTAACATAATGCTTTCAGCCGATGGTACTTTTGGAAGTCCTGGCATAGTAAATATTTTTCCAGTTCTAATAACTATGAATTCTGCTCCAGTTCTTAAAAACACCTCTTCTGCATGAATATCAAATGGCTTATCACATAATAAATTTTTAGGATCATCTGAAAATGAATATTGTGTTTTTGCTATACAAATTGGATAGTTTCCAAATCCTAATTTTTCTATGTGTTCTAATTCTTTTTCTGCTTGCTCGCTATATATAACACTTCGAGCTCCATATACTTTTTTACAAATATTTTCAATTTTGTTTTTTAAAGTATCATTTAATTCGTATGAATAATTAAGAATTGGATTATTATTACATGCATCTACAACTTTATTTGCTAAATCAATAGCACCTTTTCCACCTTGACTCCATACATCACATAAACTCAATTCTATATTATTTTTATTTAAAGCATCTTGTAAAATTTTTATTTCTTCATCACTATCAGTAATATATTTATTAATTGCAACTATTGTTTTAACTCCAAAAACATTTTGTAAATTACTTACATGATGTAATAAGTTTTCAATTCCTACTTTTAGATATTCTGGATTTTCAACTTTACTTTCTTCAACTGTTGCACCACCATGATATTTTAAAGCTTTTAAAGTAGCAACTACAACACATGAATTAGGCTTTAAACTAGCTACTCTACATTTAATATCTAAAAACTTCTCTGCTCCTAAATCAGCACCAAAACCTGCTTCTGTTACAACATAATCGCCTAATTTTAAAGCAAGTTTTGTAGCAACTATACTATTGCAGCCATGTGCAATATTAGCAAATGGTCCTCCATGAACAACTGCTAAATTATTTTCTAAAGTTTGAACAACATTTGGATTAAATGCTTCTTTTAAAATAACAGTACAAGCACCATCTGCTTTTAAATCACGAACAGTAATTGGTTTATCTTCTCCATTATATCCTACTATAATATTTCCTATTCTTCTTTGTAAATCTTTTAAACTACTTGATAAGCAAAATACTGCCATTATTTCTGATGCAACAGAAATATCAAATCCATCTTCACGAGGAACAACTCTATTTTCACCAGATAGTCCTGTATTTACTACTCTTAATTGTCTATCATTTAAATCTAAACAGCGTTTCCAAGTAACTCTTTTAAAACCTAATTCATTTCCAAAATAAATATGATTGTCTATCATTGCAGAAATTAAATTATTTGCAGAAGTAATTGCATGAATATCTCCAGTAAAATGAAGATTAATATCTTCCATTGGAGCTACTTGAGCATAACCGCCACCAGTTGCTCCACCTTTAATACCAAAGACTGGACCCATTGATGGTTCTCTTAAAGCTAAAACTGAATTTTTACCAATTTTATTTAATCCATCACTTAGTCCAATTGCAACAGTAGTTTTTCCTTCACCTAATGGTGTTGGATTTATACTTGTGACTAATATTAATTTGCCGTCTTCTTTTTTTTGTAAATCATCTAGCAATTTAATATTTAATTTTGCCTTGTATTTTCCATATTGCTCAACATAATCTTCATCAATATTAAACTTTGAAATAACTTCACTTATATTTTTTAACTTTGCACTTTTTGCAATTTCTAAATCAGTCATATTGCCTCCAATTAAAAGATTACTCCTACAACTATGCCTAATAAAGCTCCAACAATAACTTGAAATGGAGTATGTCCTAAAACTTCTTGTAATCTTTCTTGAACTTGTACTCCTGTTAAACCTGGAGTTGAAATAATCTTATTTAATAAATGAGCTTGTTTTCCAGCTGCTCTTCTTATTCCTGCAGCATCATACATTACAACAGCTGCTAAAATAAAAGAAACAGCAAAAATAGGGCTATCAAATCCTTCTGTTTTTCCTACTAAAACTGCTAAACTTGTAACAACAGCTGAATGAGAACTAGGCATTCCACCTGCTCCCATCAATCTTTTTAAATTAATTTTTTTAGTTCTAATTAATTCAACTACAAATTTTTCTATTTGTATTAAAAGCCATACAAGTATTGGAATTACAAGACATTTATTTGTAAAAATATCATTAAAAATATCCATAAAAAATATGCCTTTCTATTATTCTTCAGGAATAAAGTTTTCTTCTGTCATGTTATCTGAATCTGCATTTAATAAAACTGTTATTCTTTTTTCTGCAGATTCTAATTTTTGATTACAATCTTTACTTACTTTCATTCCCTGTTCAAATAATTTTACTGATTCATCTAAAGTTAATTTATCTGATTCTAGTTTATTAGTAATGTCTTCTAATTCAACCATTAATTCTTCAAAATTCTTTTCTTTTTCTGCCATATTATTCTCCTTAATATTCAGTAACATCTTTTGATGAAATATTTACTTTAAAATATTTATTAGATCCTGTTTGATTTGATGTTACTCTTACAACATATTCACCATTACTATCTTTATAAACATCTATATTAGAATTTGAGTCTTCGCCCCAAAATTCATTAAAAATATCTTTTGCTTGTTTAATATCTGGTTCCTCTTCTGGTTTAGGAATAACTGGAGGTTGATTATTTTGATTATTAGTTTGTTCTTGATTGTTATTTGTATTTTGTTCTATTTGAGTATTTTGAACATCATTAGTTACATTATTAACTGCATTATTAACCATATTATTTACTACATTATTTGTAGTATTACTTACCTTATTTGAAACTGAAGTATTGTTAGTTACATTTTTCTTTTCATCAACTTTATTCTTCATATCAAATAACATTACAAAAAAAACAATTACCGCAACTATACATAGTATTGGCACAAGTTTTAATCCCATACGTAATGCTTTTTGCCAAGATTTTTCTTCCTCTGATCTTCTTCCTTCACTCATATTTCTACCATCCTTATCTATTGTATTAATGCTTTTTTATTACCATCGTAATATCTTAAATCTATTTCATCACCTTGTTTTAAATCTTTACTACTTTTAATAACTTTGCCATTACTTTCTGTAATACAATAACCTCTTGTTAATGTTTTTAATGGACTTAATGTATCTAATTTCGTAATTAATTTAACACATTCCATTTTGGAATCTTTAAATTTTTTAGTAACTATATTTTCCATCTTTTTATTTAAAGATTCTATATACATATACTTTTCATTAAATTTTGCAAGTGGGTCTTTGAATACTCTACTATTCATACTCTTTTCATAACGCAATCTCATAACTTGTGTCTTTTTTAATAAGCTTTGTTTTAAACGATTACGATATGTATAAATTGTTGCTTGCAAATCTACTACATCAGTTACCGCAAGTTCTGCAGCAGCAGATGGAGTTGGTGCTCTTAAATCAGCTACAAAATCAGCAATTGTAAAATCAGTTTCGTGACCTACACTACTAATTATTGGTATTTTAGAATCATAAATAGCTCGTGCTACCACCTCTTCATTAAATGGCCATAAGTCCTCTAACGAACCTCCACCACGACCAATAATCATAACATCACATAATTGTTTTTCATTCATTATCTGAATTGCTTTTGCAATTTTTTCTCCAGCTCCTTGTCCTTGAACAGGAACAGGTAACAATCTTATATTCACATTTGGATTACGTCTTGTTGAAACATTTATAATATCACGAATTACAGCACCTGTACTACTTGTTAAAACTCCAATTACTTTTGGCATAAATGGAATTTTTTGTTTATGTGATTTATCAAATAAACCTTCTTTTTCAAGTTGCAATTTTAGTTTTTCGTATGCTTCATATAAATCGCCAATGCCATCTTCTTTCATTGCCTTAGCATATATTTGATATACACCATCACGTTCATAAACACTAACACTTCCGAAAACAATTACCTTTGTTCCATCTTTAGGTTCGAACTTTAATCTATCACTATATCCTTTAAACATTACACATTTAATTAAAGAATTCTCATCTTTTAAAGTAAAATATAAATGTCCAGAGTAATGATGTTTAAAATTAGAAATTTCACCTTTTACATATACTTCATTTAAAAAAGTATCCATTTCTATTTTATCTTTCATGTATTTATTCAATTCAGTTACTGTAATTGCTGGTATTTCCAAATTTAACCTCTAGTTTTTCTTATCAAGATTTTTTTCTTTAACTACACTTGCCAATATTCCATTAATAAAAACTGGACTTGATTCATCTGCATATTTTTTAGCAAGCTCAACTACTTCATTAATTGCAACTTTATATTGTAAATCTTTATAAAGCATTTCATAAATTGCAATTTTGATTAGACTAACATTAATTTTACTAATACGATTTAAGCTCCAATTTTTACTTAAATTTTTAATAATTAATTCATTAATCTCATCTTTATTTGCTTCTATTCCAGTTGCAATATCTGTTAAATATTCTTTTGCTTTTTCATCATTTATTTCATTTTGTTCAATAAAAAGATTAACTTGATCTAATGTATTTTCATTTTGAACTTCTAAACCATATAGCATTTTAAATGCCAATTCTCTCATGCTTGATCTTTGCATATTATTTTTTACCCTCTTCTTTTTTTGATTCATTCTTTTCTTCTAGCATCTTTGGTTCTTTAGTTTCTTTTTCTTCAGGCAATTTTAATTCTACATCATTTGATTCTTTTTTATTATCTTTTTTGTTTTCTTTTTTATTTTCAACTTTTTCTATTTTTTTAGCTTTTTTGTTAGAAATATTTTTAATTCTAACATCTACTTCTTTTGCCTCTAAATCAGCTGTTCTTAAAAGTGCATCTTTAACACGTTTTTGAACCTCTAAAGATAAATCTTTTAAATATACGTCTTGAGATGCAACTATATTAACTTGAACTTTTAAATTACGATTTTTGTCTAAAATTGTTTTGCTACTAATTGATTCTGTTCCTGGTATATCACGTGATACGCTAGAAATTAAGTTTTCTAAACTCTCTTTAGAAATTACTAATTTACCATTTCCATTTTCTAGAATAATACCATTTTTAGCTAAATCAACAGGTTTTAATCTTGCTAATAATCCTCTTAATGCCATTAAGAAAATAATACCACTAACTAAAACTGATATTTTTTTAATTACTAAACTACTTTTTAAAAAAGCAAATCCGCCTTCAACCCAATCAACATTTATAATATTCATTAATACTAAAAATGTGAAAAGTGACATAACAAGCATAATTAATGAGAATACTCTCATTATAAATCTTTCAAAAAAGCTCATTTTTTTATCCTCCGTTTTTTATGATTTAGAAGGTCTTTGTACACCATTTACATGTACATTAACTTCAAGTACATTTAATCCTGTCATTGCTTCAACTGATTTTTTAACTCTTGATTGTATTTCAAAAGCAACTTCTGGAATTCTTGCTCCATACTCTACAATAATGTTTACATCTATTTTTGCAGTTTTTTCATCAGCTTCAACTTTAATTCCTTTTGTTAAATTCTTTCTTCCACGAAGTGCCTCAACAAAAGTACTATCCATACCATATACTCCTGGAACTTCTGCTATAGCAATACCAGCATATGTTGCGATTGCTTCGTTTGAAATTTTAACGCCTTCTACTCCAAGAGATATTTCATCTTCTTTATCCTCAGGAAGTTCATCTACAACTTCAATTGGTTTGTCATTGCCTTCAATCTTTTTTTCTTCTTTTGGAATATCTTTTTTAACTTCATCAGTTAAATTTAAATCATCTATATTTTCAATTGGTTTCTTTTCTTCTTTTTTCTCTTTATTTTTATTTTTTTCTTTCATTGTAACCTCCTAAAGTCAAATTACATTAATGAACTAGGATTAATATCAACAAATATTTGTACACCAGATTTACCAATACTTTTCTCAGATATTGATCTGTTAATTATCTCTATCATTTTTTGTGAAGCTTTACCTTTAATAATAATTCTATAACGATAATTACCTTTGATTTTATCAACAGGAGCTGGTACTGGTTTAAAAATAATATTACTTGATTCTTTTAAAAATCCTTCTAAATTTTGATAAATTCTATTTGAAACTTTTTTAACTAAATTTAAATCTGTCCCATTTAATCTGATAAGTATTATATCGCAAAATGGTGGATATTTCAATAATTTTCTTAAATTAAGTTCGGTATCAAAAAAGCCTTTATAATCTTGCTTTTGAGCATATTCAATTGCATAATGTTCTGGATTATAAGTTTGAATTATTACCTTTCCTTTTTTACTTCCTCTTCCACTTCTTCCAGATACCTGTACCAAAGTTTGAAAGGCACGTTCAACAGCATTATAATCACCAATATTTAATTCACCATCAGCGCCAACTATTCCTACTAAAGTAACATTAGGAAAATCATGGCCTTTTGCAATCATCTGAGTTCCTATTAAAATATCAATTTTGTCATTTTTAAATTTATTTAAAATATCTTCATGTGAATTTTTTAAAGAAACTGTATCTAAGTCCATTCTTATGGTACTTGCTTTAGGAAATAATTTATTTATTTCTTCTTCTAATTTTTGTGTTCCTGTACCATAAAACTTAATTCTATTACTTGAACAATTTGGACAAACTTTTAGCACGCTTTCTTCATGCGAACAATAATGACATTTTAAAATATTTTGATATTTATGATATGTTAAACTAATATTACAATTTGGGCAATTAGCAACATATCCACAATCCCTACACATAATAAATGTAGAAAATCCACGTCTATTTAAAAATAAAATTGTTTGTTCTTTATTCTTAATATTTTTTTCGATTGCGCTTTTTAATTCTTCACTTAGCATTGATTTATTTCCTTGAGCTAATTCCAAGCGCATATCAATTATTTTGCTTTCAGGAAGAATTGCATCATTTGCTCTTTTAGTTAATACAAATAAATTAGTTACTTTATTTTTTTCTAATCCAAGTTGAGATTGTTTATCATGATAAAAAGTTACTATATCTGGAGTCGCACTTCCTAATACAAGAGGTATACTATTCTGTTTTGCCATATAGTATGCTAAATCTTTTGCATTATATCTTGGAGTCATTTCTGAACGATAACTTAAATCATGTTCTTCATCTATGATAATAATTCCTAAATTTTTTATTGGAGCAAAAATTGCAGATCTTGCACCAACTACAATTTTTACTTCATCTTTTTTTATTTTTTGCCATTCATCAAATCTTTCACCTTGACTTAATTTACTATGAAGTACTGCAATACTTTTTCCAAATCGAGCAATAAATCTATCAATTGTTTGTGGTGTTAAACTAATCTCTGGAACAAGCATTAAAGCAGATTTTCCTTGCTTTAGTGCTACATCTATTAATTGCATATATATTTCAGTTTTGCCACTTCCAGTGATACCATAAATCAAATTATTTGAATAAGTATTATTTATAATATCTTGTTTAATTCTATCAAAACAAACTTGTTGTTCTTCATTTAAATCTTTAGCTTTATCACTTTTTACTTTCTTCTTTTCTAAAGGATTTCTTGCAACTTGCTCTTCTTTAAATTCTATATATCCTTTTTGTTCTAAAATTTTTAATGTACTAGATGTTGTTTCTAATAAAGCTTCTAATTCTGGTCTATAAATTCCTAAATTATCTTTTAAAAAATTTATAATACTAATTTGTTTTTGTGATTTTCTTTTTGCATTTTCTAATTCAAAAATTATCTCATCATAATCCTTTGCTAGATAAACGAAATTTAACTTTTTTTCATGAACTCTATTTGCTTTAACTTTTGAACCAGTTCCTGGAGCTAGCATTAATTTAATACAATCACTAACATTACAAAAATACTTATTTGCCATAAGCTTTGCAAGCTCAATATTTTGAGGAGTTAAACTATCTTCTTCATCTATTTTAGCTATTTGTTTTAATTTAGTTTTTTCATCTTTTACAAAATCTGATTTTGATTTAATATTAATTACAAATCCATCTTCTAGTTTTGGTTCTTTACTATTTCCAAAAGGCACAAAAACTCGAGAACCAATTTTTAATTGTCCCTCGAGTTCCTTTGGTATTTCATAATCAAATACCTTATTTAATGCTCGTGCATTACTATTAATAATAACTTCTGCAACCAAAACTATTCTCCTAAATATTAATTATCCTTTGTAAATAAGTCTCCCTCTTCTAATTTAAAACCATTTAGAAAATCTTTTGCAGACATTTTTTTACTATTTTCAGGTTGTAATTCTAATAATTCTATATAGCCATCACCTGTTTTAACAACTAATTCTGGTTTAGTGCTATAAATCATACCCGGAATTTCTTTTTTGTTCTCATTATTAATGCATTCTTCTGGATCACATATTTCATCAATTTGAGCTATTTGAGTTTTCCAAATTTTTACCTTTTTTCCTTTAATAAAAGAATATGCACCCATAATAGGATTTAATCCACGTACTAAATTATGAATTTCTTTATTCGTTTTATTCCAATCAATTAAAGACATTTCTTTATCAAGCATTGGAGCATATGTAGCATCTTGTGGTTGTTTTATTCTTTTATAAGTTCCATTTTCAATTTGCTTTAATGTATCAACAAGTAATTTGCCACCTAGTACTTTTAATCTATCCCATAATTCTCCAGTTGTTTCATTAGGTCCAACTTCAACTTTTTCCTGTAATAACATATCGCCAGTATCCATACCTTCATCCATAAACATAGTTGTTATACCAGCATATTTTTCACCATTTAAAACTGACCATTGAATTGGAGCAGCTCCTCTATATTGTGGTAATAATGAACCATGAACATTTATGCATCCAATTTTTGGAATATCTAATACATCTTTTGGAAGTATTTTTCCATAGGCAACAACAACTATTACATCAGGAGCCAAATCTTTTAATTCATCTAATAGTTCAACATTATTACGTACTTTTAAAGGTTCAAATACTTTTATATTTTTTTCGACAGCATAAGTTTTTACAGGAGTTGCAATCATTTGCATTCCTCTTCCTTTTGGTTTATCAGGATTTGTTACAACTGCAACAACTTCAAAACCCGCTTCATATATTGCCTTTAAACTTTCTTCAGCAAAATCAGGCGTACCCATAAATACTATTTTCATAAGCCTCACCTCTAATTATTATTTAATAATTCCATAGGGTCTGCAAGTGGTCTTGATGTTTTAGTTTTTGGATCATATTCTTCCATTGTTCCACTTTCAACTTTTGTTGTAAAAACAATACCATCTAAATGATCAATTTCATGACATAAAGCTTGTGCTAATAAATCTTTTCCTCTTAAACGAACTCTTTTACCATTTATATCTTGAGCTTCTACAACAACTTCTACTGGACGAACTACTTTTCCAAATTTGTTTGGAAAACTTAAACATCCTTCATCACATTCTTGTTCACCCTTTTTCTTTACTACTTTAGGGTTAACCAAAATAAAAGTACCTTCGCCTTCACCTAAATCAATTACTATAAGTCTTTTTAAAATGCCAACTTGAACAGCAGCTAGTCCTACGCCATCATATTTATGCATAGTATCTAGCATATCATTTGCTAATTCTTTTAGTTTATCATCGAATACTTCTACTTCGCGTGATTTCTTTAGTAAAATTGGATCTCCCTCATATCTTAAATTTCTAATTGCCATATTTAAACTCCATTTTTATTACTAATCTTTAAAATTATAATATAATTTTCCACCTTCAGGTTGTGCACCTTTATACTTAATCATTTCAGAAACTGTTACTAATTGATAACCTTGATTTAATAATTCTGGTACTATTGTTTCAACTGCTTCTGCTGTAGAATTATATATTGAATGCATTAAAATAATTCTTCCATCAAATTCATCTATTTTTCTAACTTCTGCTATGACGGCATCTGCATCTTTACTTTTCCAATCTAATGTATCAATATCCCAACCAATTAAAATGTAATCTTCATAAGCTTGTCTTACTGTTTGATTAACATTTCCATAAGGTGGTCTTATCAAATTACTTGTATGACCTAAAATGCTATCCATTACATCTTCTGTTTTGCTTTGTTCTTCTGTAACTCTTGCTAAAGATAATTTATTTAGATTTTGATGAGAATATGTATGTGATGCAACTTCACAACCAATTTTTTCTTCACGTTCTATTGTTTCTGGATATTGTGCCATTAATTGTCCTAAATCAAAAAATGTTGCTCTTACATTATATTGTTCTAATATATCTAATATTCTATTACTACTTACTGGGTTTGGTCCATCATCAAAAGTTATTCATACCTTTCGTTTACTAGGATCTACATTATTGCTTCCTCTTACAGTAACATTTAACTTTGGTCTTTCTGGTGGAGCTTGATCAGTTAAATATTCACTAAATACATATGCTGGTGCATCTTTATAAACAACTTTACTCCAGCCATCATTTCCTATTCCTACTCGAGTAACTGATTGTTCATCAAATAAAGAACCTAATATTTCTCCATTAGTTGATGCGGTTTTTCTTACATGAACAGTTGTAGTTGCCCATACTGTTTCATTAACTTTAGTATAACCTTCTTCAACTGGAATATTTAGTGCTTCTGTATTTGTTGTATTAGTTGTATTTGAATTAGTAGTATTTGTTGTAGTAATATTTTCTACACTATTATCTACAACAACATTTTGAATATCATTTGTTATTCCATTAATAACACCTGTTATAAAATCACTCTTTTTAGCATTAATTTGCTCTTCTGATTTAATTCCACCGGTTACAAAAAATGCTATTCCAATAGCAGCAAATATAATAACTGCAATAGTAACTGTAACTGCTATTTTAGTAACTTTATTTCCGTCTCCCATGATGTTCCTCCCATTTAATTATTAAATCTAATCTGGCGAATGGCCTCATATAAAACTATTCCTGTTGCAACAGCAGCATTTAAACTTTCTGTTTTGCCGAGCATTGGAATTTTTATATTTTGGTCAGATAGTTCTAATACATTTTTGCTTACTCCATTTGCCTCATTCCCAATAATAATTGCTGAACGATTAAATTCAGTATTGTAAATACTTTGAGAAGATTCCAAACTTGTAGCCAAAATTTTAATATTATTTTCCTTCAATTTATTAATTATATCACAAATATTATCAAACTCAATAACTTTTACTCTAAAAATTGCACCCATTGTTGAACGAACAACTTTAGGATTATAAATATCACAAGTTCCTTTTTGCACAATAATTTGCTTTAAATTTAAACTATCCACAGTCCTTAAAATTGTACCAATATTTCCTGGATCTTGAACATTATCCAAAATCAAGAATAATTCTTGTGAAAAGTCTACATTTGAATCATTTTGAGATTTATCCACAACCGCAATTACCCCTTGTGGAGTTTTTACATCACTCAAAATTTGCATTATTTCTGGAGTAACATACACAATTTCAAAAGCATTAATTTTTTGTAAAAATTCTTGTGAAAATTTTCCTTCATCTTTTGCCCCATTGTCAATAAAAATTCTTTTAATTTTTGCATTTTCATCAATTGCTTCTAAAATTAATTTTTCGCCTTCAATGCAAAATTCTTGTGCTTCTTCTCGAAATTTTTTCTCTTTCAAATTCTTTGTATGTTTAATTAATTCATTTGATTTACTTGTAATAATCATTTTTACCTCTTAAAAATTCAAAAATTCTTTGCATTCATTTAAAATATTATTAGAATTTGATAAATGATAAGTAATATATGGATTAACATTTGATGGTGAAAATTTAATTCGATTAACAAATTTTTTCATAAGTTTATCCACTATATTAAAATCAAATTTATCTTTATCGTAATAAAATACTATGTTATCTTCTCGTTGTGTAATTCTAGTAATATACTTATCACGAGCTAATATTTTAATGCGAGTAATATCTAATAAGTTTTCTACTTCTTTTGGAATTGCTCCAAATCTATCTTTAATTGAAGCAATAACATTTTGAATATCATCTTCATTTTTACATAGTGCTATATCTTGATATACTTCAATTTTTAAACTTGAGTTTTCAATGTATTCTTCTGGAATATAACTTGAAACATTAAGTTCAATTTGAACATCTACTTCATCTATTATTTCTTCACCACGTAATTCTTTTACAACTTCATCTAATAATTGGCAATACATATCATAACCAACTTGTTCCATATGACCATGTTGTACTTCACCTAATAAACTACCACCACCTCTAATTTCCAAATCACGCATTGCAATTTTAAAACCAGAACCAAATTCTGTAAATTCTTTTATTGCTTTTAATCTACTATCTGCTTGGTCAGATAACATTTTATCACGCTTATATGTAATATAAGCATAAGCTTGTCTATCAGATCTTCCAACTCTTCCACGTATTTGATATAACTGTGCTAAACCTAATCTATCTGCATTTTCTACTATAATTGTATTTGCATTTGGAATATCAATTCCACTTTCTAAAATTGTTGTACAAACCAAAACATTTACTTTTTTATCAACAAAATCTTGCATTATTTCTTCAAGTTCAACACCACCCATCTTACCATGTGCATATTGAATTGTAGCTTCAGGAACTAATTCTTTTAATTCTTGAACCTTTTTTGCAATTGTTTCTACATTATTATAAATATAAAAAACTTGACCTTGTCTTTCTAATTCTTTTGTTATTGCTTCTTTTACAACTTCTGCATCATACTCTAATACGTAAGTTTGAACTGGTTTTCTATTTTGTGGTGGTTCATAAATAACTGACATATCACGCATACCAACTATGCTCATATGAAGTGTTCTAGGAATTGGTGTTGCCGTCATTGTTAATACATCAACTTGAGTTTTATATTGTTTTATTTGTTCTTTTGCTTTTACTCCAAAACGATGCTCTTCATCAATTATTAATAAACCTAAATTTTTAAATTTTACGTCTTTACTTAAAACTCTATGTGTTCCTATTAAAATATCTACTTCACCTAATTCAAGTTTTTTAACAATTTCTTTTTGCTCTTTTGGTGATCTAAATCTATTTAATATTTCTATTCTAATAGGATAATTTCTCATACGATTAACATATTCTTCATATTGTTGTTGACTTAAAACTGTAGTAGGTGCTAAATAAACTACTTGCTTTTGATCCATTACAGCTTTAAAACTTGCTCTTATTGCAACTTCTGTTTTACCATAACCAACATCACCACATAAAAGTCTATCCATTGGTTTTGGTTTTTCCATATCTTTTTTAACTTCTTCTATACAACGAAGTTGGTCATCTGTTTCTTGATATGGGAAACTATCTTCAAATTCTTGTTGCCAAGGTGTATCAGGATTAAAACTATATCCTCTTATTTGTTGTCTTTTAGCGTATAATTTTATTAATTCTTCTGCTACTTCTCTTAAATGTGATTTAACATTCGCTTTTGTCTTTTCCCATTCTTTAGAGCCCAATTTACTTAAGTGTACACCTAAATCTCCACCACCAATATATTTACGAATATTATCTAAAGAATCTGTTGGAACATATAAAATATCATTATTTTTATATTTTAATTTAAGATAATCTTTAGTAACACCATCTGCTTTAATTGTATGTACACCTAAAAATTGACCGATACCATTTACTTTATGAACAATATAATCTCCTGGCTTTAAATCTGCAAATACTATTTTTTCCGCATCTTGAAATGTTTTATTTGAGCGAAGTCGTTTCTTTTTAACTTCAAAAATATCTGCAACAGATATAACTTGTAACTCAAATTCTGGCATTTCAAATCCACTACTAAGTGCTCCTTGAGTTACTGTAATAGAACCAGGCGTTGGATCTAAATCTTCTAAACTATCTTGATAATCACATAAAATTTGTTTTTCTAATAAAATATCGCTAAATCGCTTTGCAGTCTCGCGTGTGCCTGCAAGAATGACTGTTATTAGGTTTGATTTTCTTGCTTTTTGTAGTTCCTGAAACAGTACATCCATTGAACTACGAAAAAAGTTAACCTCCCTATAGCTAAAGCTATATCCGTTTCTTTTTGCATGCATACTTTGTTTATCAACAAATCCTATATCTTGTTTTTCTAAATATATAGTTTGTTTGTTTTCTAGTTTATTATTAAAATAATAATAATCATCTTCATTAATTAAATTCTCTGGTGGGATTCTTTTTTTAGTTAATAAATCTTCTATTAAGCTTTCATTATCTTTTGCAATATTATCAGCTCTTGTTTTTATTTTTAATATTTCATCTAAAAAGATAATATAATCATCACTTAAATAATCTAATAATGTATTACTTTTTTCATAAAAAGCTGAAAAATATTTATCTATTTTATTTAAATAATCACCTTCTTTTATTTCTTCAATATCTTGTTCAACTCTTTCTGAAACAGATTTATTATATGGCTTTCCTTCAATTTTATCCGCAATAATATCAAGTGATTCTTCTAATAAAAATTCAAAAGCTGGATTAATATCAATTTGGTCTAATACTTCTAATGTACGTTGAGAACTAATACTAAACTTACGAATACTATCAACTTCATCTCCCCAAAATTCAATACGAATACCATCTTTAACATTTGTTGCAATATCTACTATTCCACCACGAACACTAAATTGACCTTTTCCTTCAATCAAATCATAACGTTCAAAACCTAAATTAACTAACTTTTCTTTTAAGTCTTCTAATTCTATTACGTCACCTACTTTAATGTTCATGCTATTTTGATAAAGTGATTCTTTTGAAATCATTTTTTGAAGAGCAGCTTCTATAGTTGTAACTATAATTTTTGCTTTATTATTAGTAATTGCATTTAATACATTAATACGATCGAATAATATATCTTTACTTTCTGCTAAATAATCAAAGCTTATTATTTCTCTTTTAGGAAACATGTAAACATTTTCGCCAAAAAAAGCTAAATCTTTAATTATTTTACGAGCTTGCAATTCATTATAAGTAATAATACAAATTGGTTTATCACTATAAAAGTGTGTTGAATAAGCCATATGAATTTTACCTACGTCAGTAAGACCAGATAACATCATAGGGGTCGTATTCTTTTTAACTTCAAATAAATAATCATTGTACTTTTTTACATTTGGTACAACTTTATTTAATAAATTCATGTCTTCTCCTTAATTTTCTAATTGAAATAAATCATCAGTAATAACTGGTTTATCTGAAGTATAATCTGTGACTAAACTATTTTGTCTTGTATCTATTAAGTATTTATAATTATCATTTGGATCAATTTGACCTTTAAATCCAACTAATATAATATTCTGTCTCTTACTAAGATCTTCTTCAGGTCTAACTCTATATAGCTTTACATCATCAAATACTCTTTCAAAAGTTGAATATTCATATGCTAAAAATTTTTCATCTTTACCTGATAATGAAGAAATAATATTTGAAATAACAACTCCATTTTCATTTAAAATATCTTTTAATTTATATAAAAACTGAGCAGTAGTTAATTCAAAAGGTATTTGATCACCTTTAAAAGCATCTAAAAAAACTGCATCATATTTTTCATTTGTACGATTAATAAAACTTCTTGCATCTTGATTATAATTCTTAAGTAATGGATTTGATAAATCTAAATCAAATTCATCAATTGCGATTTGTGTCATTGTTGGATCTATTTCTACAACATCCATTTCAATATTTTTGTTATCTTCTTGTTTATAAAAAAGTGTTGGATAAGTATAACCTGCTCCTCCAACTAGCAAACATTTATTATAATTTTTATAATAATACTTTGGAAAATCAAAATAATACAAATATGAACCAATTGTATCATCATCAAATATTATTGATTCTGCACCTGCTCTTCCAACTTTTATATATTTAACTTCTTTTTCATTATTATAAATACCTTTACATACTTGTATACGAGCATATAAAGAATCATATTCTTTATAAACTAACGGATTACTATCTCTATATGCAATTATTCCTAAAACATAAATAGCAATAGAAGCAATTGTAATTAAAATACATACAAATACTTTTTTCATCTTAGTAATATCAATTAAAAACATATTTAAAAATAATAAAATTAGAGCATTAATTAAAATAATTGTTTTAGTTCCTATTAATGGAAGAAGTATAAAACCTGTCATAAAAGTTCCAACTATACTTCCTATAGTAGAACTTGCAGAAATCCTTCCACTTGTTTTTCCAAGATTAGCTTTATCATTTTTATTCAACTCTATCATTTTTACTGAATAAGGTGAAATAGCAGCGAGTAACATACAAGGAATACCAAATAGAACAACACTACTGATAAATGCAGTAATTTCCAAAGATGAAATCATTTGAGATAGATTACTTAATACTACAACTTCAAGCATTGGTATAAAACTAATCCACAAACCTGATATAACTAAATATTTAGAAATATTTGTCATATCGTGTTTTTTATCAGCTATTTTTCCACCAATATAATAGCCCAAGCTCATAAATACTAAAATCATACCAATAATAACAGTCCATACTAAAGTTGTACTTCCAACATAAGGAGCAAAGATTCTAGCTGCAACTAGCTCTAAACTCATTTCAATACAGCCAGCAAGAAAAACAATTATAATATATTTTTGGTTATTGAAAAAATTACATATTTTTAGCAATAAATTCTTCATAAAATCCTCTAATTACTTTAATAAATTATTGGCAAGTTCTTCTAACTGCTTAACATTTTCTTTTGTCATAGTTGTTTTAATTGTAATCTCTGGCTCTAAAACTGTAATATCTTTCATTCCAGAAATAATTTCTTTCATAGTTCTTAAACTACTTGGAGCCCATGTACCATTTTCTATTAATCCAACAGTACGCTTTTGATAATTTTTGTCTTTTAAATGTGTAAGTAAATGTTCCATTGGTGGAAATACTTTTGCATTATAACTTGATGCAGCAAAAACTACTTTACCATATTTAAAAGCATCTTCAATTGCTTCTGCAAAATCTTCACGAGATAAATCTGAAATTGCAACTTTAGGACAACCTTTTTCTTCTAATATTTCTTTTAATTTTAAAGCTACCTTTTTAGTATTGCCATGAATACTTGCATATGCTATAAATACGCCTTCTGATTCTACATCATAGTTAGACCAAATATTATATAGATTTAAATAAAACCCTAAATCTTTATCTAAAACTGGTCCATGTAATGGGCATATTACTTGAATTTGTAAATCTTTTAATTTAGATAAAATGCTTTGAACCTGAAGACCATATTTTCCTACAATATTAAAATAATATCTACGAGCTTCACAACTCCATTCTTCATCTGCATCTAATGAACCAAATTTACCAAATGCATCTGCAGAAAATAAAACATCATCTCTTTCATCATATGTAAACATAACTTCAGGCCAATGTACCATAGGTGCCATATAAAAGTTTAAAGTATGTGAACCTGTACAAAATTGTTTTTGTTCATCAACTACTACTTTTCGATTATCTAAATTATCTATAGTAAAAAATTGTGGTAATAATTCAAAAACTTTACTATTACTAATAATTTTTAAATCAGGATATTTTTCACATAAAGTACCTAAACTACTTGAATGATCTGGTTCTAAATGTTGAATAATTATATAATCTAGCTTATGACCATCTAATGCTTTTTCAACATTATCAAGCCATTCATCAGTTTTTCTTTTATCAACTGAATCCATTAAAACGCATTTTTCATCTTTAATTAAATAACTATTATAACTTATTCCGTTTGGAACAATATATTGGCTTTCAAATAAATCTAAATCTTTATCATCTACACCAACATAAATAATATCTTTTGTTATATTAAACATATTTATCTCCTTATTATTAATAAATTATTCTGCTAGATATTTATTTTCAATTATATCAATTGCTTTTTTTATAGTTTTAACTAAATCTTGTTTTCCTTGTTTTTCTAGCAATTCTGCCATACCATTAAGTCCTTTATAATATGCATCTTTTATATCTTGAAATGTGACTGTTTCATAGGCTTCTACTAAACCAACCCATTTACTATTTTCTATTTCTTTTTCTTGATTAATAAGAGGAATGCTTTCTTTTGGAATTGCTAAATAAAAAACTGAAGTTTTATCAACATCTAATTCTTTAATATAATAATTAATTGGATATCTATAATTTGAATCTAAAATTTCTACATCAAGACCTATTTCTTCTTTAACTTCTCTTAAAGCTGCATCTAATTCTGTTTCGCCTTCTTCTAAATGCCCTTTAGGAAATCCCCAAAACTGCGCCTTTTTTTCATAAACAACGATAACTTTATCGTAATTTATTGGATCAAAAATTATACATCCTGAAGATATTTCTTTTTTCATAAAAGCACCTCCTAATTTTATATATTAAAAAGCTATGATTATTAACACTAAAAAAGTAAATTCCATAGCTTTTATATTATATAATAAAAAGGTTGATAAATCAACCTTTTTAACTAATTTTATTAATTATTTTTATTATCTATTTTTAACTTAACTAAATAATACGAGTCATTGCTTCTTTAGGTCCAAAGATACATGGTGAATTACATGTCCAACCTGGGAAAGTACAACGAGCTCCTTTTGTATAAGGCAATAAATAATTATATAATTCTTCATTATCTTCTACTGCTTTTAAATATTTATTCATTGTTTCTTTAGTTTGAAGCATTATTTCTAATTGAGCAGCTCCACATAGACGCTCCATACACTTTAAAACGAAATTTTCAATTGTGCCACGTTCATTAATTTTAATTAACATACCTTGTGGATAAAAAGATTCTAAAGAAGAAATATCTTTTAACCATTTTTCTTCTAATTCTGTTCCACGAATAATTGGTGGAATATAATATTCTTTTTTATCTGGAATTTGGATTTCATAACTTAATGTTCTATGACGTTGAGCTTGAGCAAGTTCAGCAAAAGAAGCCATATAATTAGTACAATAATTCTCTCCAAATTCTTCCTTTCTATTTGTCCTTTTAGCAAACAAACTAAAGCCTCTTCCTTTTAAATGGCTATCTAATCCTTCAATTTCTAAATCTGGAAGAGCTTGTAAAAATTCTTTTAATACTTCTTTTAGTTTAAGTGCAAAAGGATCTTTTAAATCATTTTCAATATAATCTTTTGACCAATTAATAATATAATTTAATTGGCCTAAATTTACTGTATATTCCATAATTGTTGCAGGAGTAAATACAGAAATTAAATAACGAGCATTTTCTTGTGCTAATTTTAATACTCTTTTATCATCAAAATCTGGATATTTTTCTTTTATTTGTTCTTGATAAATCTCTATCCATTTTTCATATAATTCTTTTTCTTCTGGAGAAGGTTCCATATGTGTGTAACGTGCTGACTTTTCAGAAGTATTATACATTTTTTCATTATTAATAATCATAGCTAATATTTTAGGAATTCCTTCTAAAACCAAATTATATGTTGGATGTCCAAAAACACTATGATGACCTGATACTATATTTCCATTTGCTCTACGCAATGTTTTTTCATTTGACTCACTAAACAATGTATCAATTGTATCTGGTAAATAGCAAATACCTGCACTTTTTCCAGAAAAATCAACTGCTTCTTCTTTTGGTAAAGTATATCCCACTTTTGTTGATGCTAATACTCTAATCTTCATAAATTCTTCTCCTTATTTTTTTATTCATGTGAATTATATCATTAACAATTTATATAAGCAACAAAAAAATGATAAGTAAAATTACTTATCATTTTTATTATTTATTATTATTTTTGAACACCTTTGGTGAATTTTTGATTTGCTGCTTTTTGAGCAATAATCGCATCTACAACACTTCCAGCATCAGCTGTATAATTGAAAACAACGGATGCATTATCTGCTGTTGCTCCACCACTAAAGGCAGTTTTTAATCTATTAAAATTATTAGTGATTGTGAATTCAGTTTTAATTTGAGATGAACCATTAATAATTCCTGCAGCACTATAAACTTTTTTCAAATTAAAGTTATTTTTTAATTCTGTTAAAGAATAACAATTAGCAAACATGTTGTCCATATATTTTACATGAGAAGTATTAAAATTTGATAAATCTAATGAAGTTAAACTCTCACATCCGCTAAATAAGTTCTTCATACTAACAACTTTTGATGTATTTAAATTTTGTATATTTTCAAATGATCTTAAATTTCTGCATCCATAGAACCAACTATCTAAAACGAAAGGCTTGATTTCATCTAAAAATACAACTTTTTCAATAAATGCTCTATCATTATACCATGGTGTATTTTTCAAATGAGAACTAGCACTTTGAGCTGCTGTAGAATAATATTTTGATACAACTACTCCATAATCAGTTGTAAGTGATTTATCTGGTAATTCTTTATTTCTATCTTTACTAAATGTTAATATCTTATTATCATATAGTTTAGCATAAATTGGTTCTTCTTTATCTAACCATGATGCATCATCTGTTACCATTATTTGAATCATTGGAATAGTTACTTTACAATATCTATAAGGTGATTGATTTGCATCTAATGAACAACCTAATGTAACTGGTGTATCATAAGGTTCACATTCATATTCAGTATATTCTTCATAAAAACCTTCTGTATTAAAATAATATTTATTTCCAACTCTTGCTAAAATAATTGGTTGGTCATTATACTCATTTGAATCTAATGACATAATATTATATAAACCATTTACTGCTGTTGAATATGTAAATACCCATTGTAAACCAGTTGAACCAGATCTTCTAAATACCCATCCTGGATAACTCTTTGATGAAACTTCATACATAGCATTGATTATAGTATCTAAGCTATTATATTCAGGTGGAATATCTTTAAATTTAAATTTTATTTGAAAATTTTTATTTCTATTTTCTTCACTAAATAGTTTTATTCCTGTATCAACATAATTTGTACCATCAAAAACTAAATCTTTTCCAAAGTAAAACATATCATTATTTAAAGCTGATAAATCTTCGTTAGCTCTTTTTCCACCCGCTTTATCAACTTTACCATTTTTTTGAACAGCAAATCCATATCCATCTAATTCTGCATAAACAGGAAATGATTCAATATCCCATAAATTTTCTACGCCAACATCTCTTAGATTTTCTACTAATGTATCATAATCTAATTTCATTCCATTTCCAACGATACTTGTATCTATACTTGCTGCTACTGCAGTTTGAATCGTTTCATAAGCTTTAGCTTCACTATTCTTTTCTACAGCTTCAGATGCTCTAGTTAAAACACCATTTTCGCCTAAAGCCATACTAATAGAAACACCTGCTAAAATTAATAAAACAATAATTGTTATAACAAGGGCAACTAAAGTAATACCCTTATTTCTTCTTTTGTTCATTTTTTCTCCTAAATAAAATAATTCTATTCTTTTATTTCATTTTTTTCTGCTAACAATTTTAATTTTCGTTGTACTTTAAGAGTTTTAAAGAAATCTCTTGTAGCACAATATTTATCAACTAAAGTAACAATGTAGCCTTCTTTAAACTTAGGTGGAATAATAGTTATTGGCCACATATGCTTAACAATAATATCTTTTTCCATATCATTTAGTTCAAAAATATCTTCTGCATTTTGAAGTGCAATTTTAGGATGTCTAAATAAATGAAATTTTTTCTGACCATCTACATGTTTATTACGCCAATTGTAAAAATAAAAATCATGAAGCATTGCACCACGCGCAGCACTAATATAATCTAATTTATATCTTTTACATAATAAATATGTATAAAAAGCAACAGCTTCACAATGCGCAAAACGAGTAGAATGATGATGTTGTTCATGATCTTTAAGACCAGAAAAATTATCATTCTCAGCAATATCTTTAATTATTTCTTTAAATTCTCTGACATTTTCTTCTGCTTGTTTTTTTGCCTCATCATCATACATATTTTTTAATTTATAATCAGCAATAAAAACATTTTCTTTTATTAATTCTATGTCTTGAGAATCTAATTTCTCATCAATCACCTTTCATCTTCCTCTTTATACCAATTAAACTGATTGTTTTGCAAATAATCATAAATGATTGCTTTTATTTCCTCTTCAGAATACTTGTTTAATTCAGTCTCACTAATAATATCTTTTATAGCATTATAATAAAAATTAATTGCTCCTTTAACATCATTAGAAATACCATCTAAAGTATCTGTATTAATTTCATAGTCTCCAATATTAAATTTGAAATTTTTGTATTTCTCTTTTATATTATCTATAGCATTATTAACTTTATTATTGTTTAATTCATTTAATGGAACATCTGGCTCAATTTCATTATTCTCAGTTACTGAATTAGTTGCCCAATCCTCTACAGAATTTGAATAAGCACTATTTAATCCATTTAAGAATCTTTCAACAAAAGTTTCATAATCACTTTTTTCTTCTGACTTAACATTATAGTCTTTTGCATCATATTCTCTTGTATTTATTCTATCAATTTGTCCTCTAGTTAATGACTTAATCCTATATAAAGAAACAATTATAAAAATAATTACTATTAAAATAGCTATTATTGATAATAATAATTTTTGCTTTAATTCTAATACTGTTATTTTTCGTTCAACATAATTTTCTGCATTTTTAACGTGTCTACCAACTTCATCATCAAATCTATCAGCATAACTACGTTTTTCATGATTATTATCCTGAGTTTTAGCATAATTTTTATGAAATATATGATTATTTCTATAAAGATTATATCTTTCATACATATTTCTAAATACAGGATCATTCATATAATCATCTTCATCATTTGTAATATTAGGATCACTATCATTATAATTATTTATTGGTTCTGTATCACGTATATTCTTTTGTTCTTCTAATTCAAGCTCAATATCATATTCTTCTTTTAATTCGGGCACACTTAATACATCGTATGCCATGTTAATTTGCATAGTTTTTTCTTCTGCAAATTTTTTATCACCGTCATACAAATCTGGATGATACTTTTTTATAAGAGCTTTATAACGTTTACGAATTTCTGCCTGACTTGCATCTCTTTTTATTTCAAGTATTTCATAATAATTCATACTCAACCTATAATATTAATTATAATACATCTTTTATAGCTTCACCTATTATTTTATTAACGTCTGCAATCATAACATTAAATTTAACTTCTTTTTCAAAATATTCTTTAACATCTGGATTTTCAACTAAAATTTTATATAAATCTTGCAATTTTTGCATTTTTTCTGGTGAAGTTTGTTCTCCTTGAAGTCCAAGTAATTGTTCTTCATAACGAATTTTTTCAAATTCATCAATTTGATTTTTTAATTCTGGAACCTGATTAATTTTATCTTTAATTGCCTTAAATTCAATATATTCTTGTGAATTTTTAATACTTGTTGCTAATGAATGCACTTTATCATAAACTTCCATATTTACCTCCGACGATTTAATAATAAATCATATAATCTATTTCTGGGAAAATGTCATCTTTTGTAAATATATCAAGCAAATAGTTTGCATCAATTTTATCTAATTTGATTTGATAATATAATTTTGTAAATCTTCCTATTCGCTCTTTTATCGCTTTATGTGCATAATCTACCATAGTACCATTTGTAATAATAAATAACCAGTCACTACTTTGAGCTAATAACAATTCACGTGCAGCCTGATTTAAAGCTTGGCGGCGAAGTGTATCACCTTCAAATGGGAACATTTGCGCAAGTTCACACATTCTATCTCCAGCTTTATGTAAATGTCTATGTGCATAATCATTTGTAAAATTAAGCCATACTTCATTATATCCATTTGCTCCCCAACTACTACGACATGGTTGAGTTACTTGAATTTCTGGATATTTATCAATATATTCACCTGGTGTAATTAAAGCAAAATTACACTCATCATAATAAATCTTTTTAAATAAAGTATATAACCAATATGGACCTTCATACCACCAATGACCATATAATTCAGCATCATATGGACAAGTAATAACAGGTGGGACATCCATAAATTGTGATAAATAATCTATTTGTTGTTTTCTACAATCAAAAAAGTGTCCAGCTTGTTTTTCTACACTATCTTTAGCCCATTGAATATCATAATAATCTTTCCATTCAGTTTTACCAGTAATACGATAATACTTAATACCAGTATTAACTCTTGCACCATTACTTGCAATATATGGTTTTATATATTCATAATCAGCGTCATAACCTATATCACGATAGAACTCACGATAATTAAAATCACCTGGGTAACCATTTATACTACTCCAAACTTGACGACTTGATTCTATATCACGACCAAATACAACTAAATTATCTGGACTAACAATAGGAGCAAAAGTACCATAAAGTGGTGGGGGATCTGCATATAAAATACCATGAGATTCTACTATTGCATATTCCACACCAAATTCTTTTAAATATTTATCTGCTTCTGGAACGTATCCACATTCTGGAAGCCAAATTCCACGTGGTTTACGTCCAAAATATTTTTCATAAGTTTGAACACCCACTCCAATTTGAGCTCTAACTGTTTTTTCATTAACATACAAAATTGGGAAAAATCCATGAGTTGCACCACAAGTAATAATTTCTACTTTTCCTAAATCTTGCAATCTCTTAAAAGCAGGAATAATATTACATTTATTTTCATCTCTAAATATATGTAAATCATTTGTATATCTATCTAAATAATAATAAGATAGACTATTCATGCGTGGTTCCCATTTTGTTCGTTCTATTTCTTTTTCACATAATTCAATATGTTTTAATAAATATTCAATATAACGTTCTTGTAATAAACTATTATCAAGCATATTAAGTAATGGAGGTGTCATTGTCATAGTAACTCTAAAGTCAACACCTTCATCTACTAATCTATTAAAATTTATTAATAAAGGAATATAAGTTTCTGAAATAGCTTCAAATAACCATTCTTCTTCAAGGTAAGTACTATCTTCTGGATGATGTATATATGGTAAATGAGCATGCAAGACAAAATTAACATACCCTTTTATATTGTTTGACATAATAAATAATTCTCCTAAGCAACATAAACGGGTCAATAAATATATATGGCCCGTTTATTCAATTTATCTATATAATGGTGTATGTGAAGAAGGTAAGCTATCTGATGATGGATTGTTTAATACGCTTCTTCCTTTACTCATTGATGATGGATTTAATAAATCTAATACATAACCATCATCCATTTCATTTTTATAAATTGTTTTGTATATATCATAAATATTATATATATTACCCATTATTTGTGCGAATCTAATGTTACTTATTTCTTTTCTAAATTCTTTAAGTGTTTTAACATTACGATAAATAACATATGGTTTCATATTTTCAAATAAAATACGATCATTTGGTGATTCTAATAAATTAGAAGTTGTAATAGGTAAATAATCATTTTGAATCGCAATATTTGCATTATTAACTCTTGAATAATCAATATTATTTAAAGTATCTTTACTTTTAAATTTACGACCTAATTGAATTGTATATTTTGATTTACTATCAGCTATATCTAAATACCAACTGTTTGCAAAATCATTAATTGGAACTTCATATGTATAATTTTTATCATTATTATGAACAAGTAAAACAGGATATGTCTCATCAAAGAAATGATCACCAAAAGCTTCTACATAACGTTTACGATCATCATCTGAAATATCCCAATAAACAAATAATTTTTTAGGAGTTTGAGCAAGAATTTTAACAACAGTTTCGTTGTATCTATAAGGCAAATCATAATACTCAATATTAAATGATGCCTTTTTATCTTTTTCTAATTCTTTTTTCTCTTCTTTTTCTTTTTTCTTATTTTCTTTTTTAGTTTCTTCTAATAAATCATTTTCTGCTTCTTCTTGCATTTCAACGATTTTTTTAAGAAAATCTTTTATTTTGGCAATAACTTCAGATTCATGTGGTTTAATATCTTCACCATCTTTAACAATCTTTCTAGATCTTTTTACTGCCTCATTTTTAACTTCTTCTTCAACAATTTTTTCTGCAGTTTTTTTAGCAACAGCTTTTTTAACTGGTGTTTCCTTGCTTTTTAATTTTTTAGGTTCTTTTTTCTCTTTTGCAGTTGTAGTTTTTTTAGAAGCTACCTTAAGTGATTTTTTCTTTGTATCACTTGTTTTAGATGATTTTTTCTTTTCTTCACTTGTTTTAGTTACTTTTTTCTTTGCTTCTTTTTCGTCATCTACTACTACTTTTTTCCTAGGCATCTTCTTTCCTCCTCATTTGTAAATAAAAATATACAATTTATTCCATTTTATCTTTTCAATATAAATATGATATATCTAATCTAAAAATATTACAAGTTTTTTTAATAATTTTTTAAAAATTTTTTCAATAAAAAAATCATTTTTTTGTCAAGTTTTCTGTTTTTGTTACAATTCTGTAATATAAGAACTGCAAAGATTTTAGCTTATATTACAATTATATAAATTTTTTAAATTTTTTAAATAAAATCATTTACAATTAAAAAAATTAAGTGTAAAATATAAAAGTAAGAATTATAGTTTTATTTCAATACAAAAGATTTTATTTTAGGGAGCTTTTAATGAAAATTTTAATGTTATCATGGGAATATCCACCACGCGTTGTTGGAGGAATTTCAAAGGTTGTTTATGACCTATCACACGAATTAGTTAAAAATGGACACGAGGTTACAGTAGTTACTTACAAAGATGGTAATGTGGCATACGAACAAGATGATGATGGAGTTATGGTTTATAGAGTAGATAACTTCATGATCAATCCAAATAATTTCATCGATTGGATTCTTCAATTAAATTTCAATATGATTGCAAAAACTTCAGAATTAATTAATAGATTCGGCAAATATGATGTAATTCATGCACATGATTGGCTAGTTGCTTATGCAGCTAAAACAATTAAACATTCTTACGATATTCCAATGGTAGCAACAATACATGCAACAGAAGCTGGACGTAATAGCGGTATTCATGATGAACAACAAAAATATATTAATGATACAGAATGGATGTTAACTTACGAAGCTTCAGAAGTAATTGTTAACAGCAATTACATGAAAGCAGAACTTCAAAGATTATTTGGTCTTCCTTATGAAAAAATAAATGTAGTTCCTAATGGTGTTGATTTAGGATTATATGATAATGTTGAAAGAGATTACGATTTTAGACGCAATTATGCAATGGACAACGAAAAGATTATTCTATTTGTTGGACGTTTAGTATATGAAAAAGGTGTTGATAAATTAATTGGTGCTATGCCAAAAATTTTACAATACTACAATGATGCAAAATTAGTTATAGCTGGTCGTGGACCAATGCTTGATGAATTAAGAGCTGAAGTAAACACTTTAGGCTTAGGAAACAAAGTTTACTTCACAGGTTATTTAACAAAAGATAAATGTCAAAAAATATATAAATGTGCAGATGTTGCAGTTTTCCCAAGTACTTATGAGCCATTTGGTATCGTTGCTTTAGAAGCAATGCTTAGTGGTAATCCAGTAGTTGTAAGTGACATTGGCGGATTAAATGAAATAGTAGATCATGGCTTAAATGGTATGAAGAGTTATGCAGGAAATAGCAATAGTTTAGCAGATAGCATTTTAGCTTTACTATATGATCCAAAACTATGCAGTGATTTATCAAAACGTGCACAAGAAAAAGTTAGAGCTCAATATAATTGGCCTAAGATTTCAGAAGATACACACTTTGTATATGAAAAGGCAATTGCAGAAACAGTAGCTGATCGTCAAGCAAAACAAATTGCTCAAGAACAAGCTCGTGAAGCTGAGAAAAAATCTGTTAAAACAGAAATTACAGATTTACTTAACTTCAAAAAACAACGTTCTGCATATGTATAAATAGTATATTATTAGGGAACAATGTTAGTTGTACCCGAAGTGATACAAAAATGGTGAGAATTTATTCTCACCATTTTATATTTTAATCAATAATTTCATTTAAAAATAAAAAAGGATGAAAATCATCCTTTTATCTATATAGTCCTACTATCTTTTTTAATTCTTCATATTTTTTCTTAGCTATTTCTTCTGTTATTTTTTTTCCATTATCTAATATTCTATCAAGTTCTTCTGAATTTAAATATTCATTATATTTTTGTTGTAAGTTTCCTACAAATTCAACAACTACATCTGCAACTTTAGTTTTAAAAGTACCATAGTTTTGGCCATTAAATTCTTGTTCTATTTCTTCTAAAGATTTACCTGTTAATTCACTATATATCATAATTAAGTTACTAATTCCTGGTTTGTTTTCAGGATCATATTTAACAACCATATCACTATCAGTTGTAGCTGACATAATTTTTTTACGAATTAAATCTAAATCATCTAATAAATAAATTACGTCTTTTTTATTTTCAGCAGATTTACTCATCTTTTTAGTTGGATCAACAAGTCCTGCAATTTTAGCTCCAGATTTTTGAATATATGGTTCTGGCATTTTAAAGAATTCTACATTATATTTTTTATTAAAACTTTCTGCAATATCACGAGCAAGTTCAACGTGTTGTTTTTGATCTTGTCCTGTTGGAACCAAATCTGCATCATATAATAAAATATCTGCTGCCATTAAAACTGGATATGTAAATAAACCTGCATAAAAATTTTGATTTTTTTGAGATTTATCTTTAAATTGTGTCATTCTACCAAGCTGACCATATGGAGTCATACATTCTAAAATCCATCCAACATTTGCATGATAAATATTTTCTGATTGAATATAAATAGTATTTTTATTTGGATCAATTCCAGCTGCTAAATATAAAGCAACTAAACTTTTTATATTTTTATGCAATTCTTGTGGATCTTGACTTACAGTAATTGCATGCATATCAGCAATAAATAAAAATCTATCTAAGTCATCATTTTCTTGCATTTTTACCATTTGCTTAATTGCACCTATATAATTACCAAGTGTCAAACTTCCTGTTGGTTGAAGACCTGTTAATACTCTTTTCATTTCCACCTCTTAATATTTCAAAATTAAACTTTTTTAATCTCTTCAAAACGTTTAACTTTAAGTGTTGTTGTTTTTGTTAATTCTTCTGTTGTAATGCTAATTTCTTTAACATATTTATATGTTGGCATTTTTTTATTAACTTCTTTTATTTCTGCCCAAATTTTTTCTTTAATAGCATCTTCGTTTGTAAATCCTTGTTTTTCTAAAATATCTTTATCATAAACAATTTTTGCACAAACTTTTAAATCATCTTTATCGTCTTCTTCTGGTTTTCCATAAACAAAACTTTCTTTAACACCATCAATACCATTAATCAAAGTTTCAATTTCTTCTGGGAAAACATTTTTACCATTTTTTAATACGATAACATTTTTTTGACGACCAGTAATAAATATATAATCATTTTTATCAAAGTAAGCTAAATCACCTGTTCTAAAGAATCCATCTTCTGTAAATACTTCTTTATTAGCTTCTTCATTTTCATAGTATCCAAGCATTACGCTATCGCCTTTAACAGCAAGTTCACCAATACCTTGCTCGTTTGGATCTAATATTTTTCCTTCCCAACTTGGAAGTAATTTTCCTATAGATCCTGGATTATAGCATCCTTTATGTTCTGCTGCAATAACTGGACTTGTTTCTGTTAAACCATAGCCTTGATATACTTCTACACCGAAACTTGATAAACCTTTTTCTGCTTCTGGATCAAATGCAGCACCACCACCTACTAATAATCTTAAATTTCCACCTAAATTTTCTA
>JAEEGL012981111.1_pt1 | contig 37328 bp, 29 predicted proteins | sample 9134231 | NCBI WGS metagenome assembly JAEEGL01 (sample SAMN16246548, study PRJNA631951) | gut metagenome | biome: gut microbiome; feature: rumen; material: fiber-attached | host: Bos | place: Iran: Karaj | collected 2018-10 | reverse complement strand
TCTCCCAAAAGTCCTTTCTTTTCCTGATCACTGTGGGAAGCGAGCGTAACTGCTCCGCTTTCATCCACATAGACCTGTACAATGATCTCGTGGATCTCATCCGGCAGCTCCGGTATGAAATCCTTATGCAAGTAGAAACGGACCTGTGCACTTCCTGTTGCCACGGGGCTGATCAGGAAGGATGCCCGCCTCCTGCTGTTGGCACTCTGGCTCAACGAAATGATATCGCCGTTTTGGCTGGTCCCTGTCCAGGTGTACCCCGAAGGGAACTCTCCGGTGATGTTCAGCTCCAATCCCTTGGAGGTCACGGAGATGGAATAGGGATAGCGGCTGTCCGTGTTCTCCGCCAGAGGGGCGGTACCGCCGGACATGCACATGAGGATGATCATCAGGATCACCAATACCAGAATCAGTCCACTGATGGCTGTAATGACTTTATGCTCTTTGCAATAATCTACGATATTTCCCAGGATCCTCTTCATCTCATGCTCCCGTATGCCGGAAAGCTTTTGAACCGCTCAAATGTTTCCGGAAAAAGTCTTGTCAGTGAAAAAAGAGGAGTCCCGCCCCCCAAAAGGGCGGGACTCGCCATAAGTATTACAGTCCACCGGTAGTAGAGTTGTTGGTAACCCAATCGGTAAGAGGTCCCATAGCAAGGTTCAGTGCAAGGATCAGCACGAAGATCAGTACGAAACCGATGATTGCATTCTTCAGATGAGATTTTGCCTTCTCACGATCCTGAGGCTCTTCAGCCTTGGCAAATTTGAGGCCCAGGAATACGCAGTACAGAGAGCCGAGGGCACCGACGACAGCCAGCAGGGGCTTCATCATACTGTTCAGCAGAGCGATGATGGGGGAAGTAACGCCGTCCCAGTTTGCTCCGGAAGCAGTAGTGGTTTTTGTTGTTTCCTCTACCGATGCGAAAGATGCGAAGGGCATCATCATAACGGCAGTGGATACGGAAAGAGCTGTCATGACTGCTTTATTCTTCAATGTCTTCATGTTCATAAGGGTTCCTCCTTGTACTTCTGCCTTTCGGCAGGGTTCTTGGTGTTTTGAACGGTTCTGAATATAATACCCTGCAATTCCGTAAATGGTTGCAGTTGTATCCGATTAAATTTTGGGTCCTTCTCCGGGGGCCCGGATGGAGGGTGCTTCCTTCTCCGGTACCTTGATCTCCGGCGGATCCGGCTCCCTTCTGGAGGGGCCATCTCTTCCGAAAGGTTCTTTGAGTATGTTCTCTCCGGAAGTACGTTTCATGCTGGTTCCCAGTTCGCGGATCAGAGTGCCGCTCCGGATGCGTTCCAGATTCTCCGTGGGGGATCTGCCGCTTACCAGATTGGCAAATTCTCTGCTCTGGGCCAGCTGGCGTCCTGCTTCCCGATAATCCACACCGGGTATCATGCCTGCCAGGGTCATCCGTCCGACGGTTGCCACCGCCAGCAATGACCGGGTATCGGGACCTTCCCGGGTATGGGTCTCCAGGAGCGCTTCCGCCTCTTTTCCCGCCTGTACGGTCTTTGTCCGTGCGATGGTGGCGGTTAAGAGTGCCTTCGGAGGATTCACCTCCGGGAATACGGCGGCTAACGTTTCTTTAATTTTCAGATCGAGGTCCTGTTCTCTGTTGTCCATACTGCTCTCCTTCAGGCGCTACATGGAAGGCTCCAGATACTGTCTCATCTGTTCCCTTCCCCGATGAAGATCGGATTTCACCGTGTTCTCCGGGCGGTCCAGGATCTCGGCGATCTTTGCCACTGTCAGATCCTTCAGATAGAAGAGGTAAACTGCTTCCCGCTGGGCGGGGGTCAGTCTCTTTAAGACTTCCATCACCTCCATACGGTCGATCACATCTTCTGTCAGTCCCTTAGCCTGCAGAGTAAAACATTCTTCCAGCTGAGTATAGTCCTGGCGCTTTTTCAGAAGATCTTTCGCGCAGTTAATGGTCACCCGGATGATCCAGGCCTTACGGTGCTCTTCGTCCGTAAAGTCGCGGTCTTTCTTTAAATAGGTAAGAAAGACCTCGGAGTACACATCCTCCGCATCTTCTTTGTTGCGCACGTAATTCATGGCTATGCTGTATACCATGCTGCTATACTGTTTTACAACTGCTTCAGCATCCATAAACAATACCCTTCCTTTACGTGATAAGTTGCGCCTTGGGGAGAAAAAAAATAAAAAAATCAGAAAAACTTTTCGCCGGGATCCCGACTGTGGTAACCGATAGGTACCAAAATAGGATAGACCTGCCTTTGTGAGCGAGTGTCTACTGTGTAATGTTTAGATTCTGTTTACTCCCCTGAGCTGCCTGCAGGATACAACTGTAGACAGCCCCCCTCTTATAATACTAACAGTATATATCAATTCTTCTAATTTGTCTCTATATTTTTTGTAATATAATCAATTTTCACTCTACTAATGCGAAAGCTAAATTTTGAATTAAAAAATGACCTGCCGTGAGACAAAGTCTCACGACAGGTCAGATGATCTTTTGAGTGGCTTTTGTGCCCAGGTCACGCTTGGGTGCCGAAGGCAGCCGGCGCCGATTCCGTGATCAGCGGGTCTTTACGCCGGTGATGCGCAGACCTTTGAGTCTGGTGACAGAAGGAATGCGGTAGGTGTTGTAAACCGTGGTCTCCTTGGAGAAGTCCATCTGTGTCGCAGCGGAGATCATGTTGCCGGTGACGGAACCGCCGGTAACGATGGTGGTCTTACCATTCTGGTGCAGATAGCCGAGACGGATCTCGCCTGCGATATCGCCGCCCATGGAATCCACCTGGAAATCGGAGAATTCTACGACTTCAAGGTAATCTTCCTTGCGGATCTCCTCCTCCGTGCGGGAACCGCCGGATACGGAGACGTTATAAACCATGGAGTTGTCCTCCACGCCGAGGTAGTAGCTGTACTGTCTGGGTCCCCAGGTATTCTCCATAACGCCGTCACGGATCAGGACACGCTCACGGATGTAAGCACCCTCATCGTCCACCTCGAAATTGGCGGAGGAGGAAGGAAGCTCGTGAACAGCCTCCATCGTCAGCTTGTCGCCGTCAAAGTGGTCAGCCACAGGCTTGCCCACTTCCCAGTCGGACATCTTCATATACTTCATGGCAACGTCGGTCTTGTCCAGGAAGTAGGAATAGACTTGGGTCGCATCTCCGGTGGAGAGCAGGACGGGGATCTCCAGTCCTTCGGGAGTGTTGGTAGCCTCGAGACGGTCCTTTGCAAAGTTCAGGACTCTCTCGATCTCCTTGCGGAGGGCTTCCTTATTACATTCGCCGCTCTTGCCGATGCGGTACAGCTCGATCTCGTGGCTCTCTCTCTTTGCGTTGACCACATACTCCAGGGTCGCCTGGGGATAGGTCTCGGTGAAATCGATGCCGTTGGAGTTGCGGAAGCGGACGGTCTTCTCCTTGACGAAGATCTCGTAGGAGTTCAGGTACTTCTCTTCCGTCTCGGGAAGCTCGTTCATCAGGGTGATGAAATCCTCTGCCATAGCCTGCAGATCGATGGCGGGCTTTTTCTTAAGGGCAGGCAGGGGCTTGTCATTTAAGGTATAGAAGGGATTCTTCACCAGGGTGGCCTGATACATCAGGTCCTGGAGGGTCTTGTCGACCTCCTCCTCGGTAGCGGTGGCGAAGATGGTGCCGGTGGCCTGACCCAGCATCTTGCCCTCATCCAGGCTGCGATAGACCGTCACGCTGACGTTGTGTACGTCCGTGGCGCGGTGCTGATCCAGCTTGTGGCCGATGAAGTAGAATTCCCAGCCCTTAGACTGCTCTTCTACCAATGTATATGCGGTGCATCCCAGTGCATCCAGCTTGTTCTTGATCATATCCTGCATTATCCCAGCCTCGCTTTCGTCTTCAGGTACGGGCCGCCATCTGCGACCTTCACCCATTCTTTGTGTCCCTTGCCGCAGGCGCCGGTGCCGAAGACACCTCTGTCGCCGGTAGCCATGGTCACATTGCCCAGCACATCGGGCACATATCCGGTCATGACTACGGGAGCCACCACATTGCCGGTCAGCTTGCCGTCGATGATCTCATAACCCATGGCGATGATGCACTGGATACCCCAATGCTTGGGATCTTCCATGCCGCTCTCCATGCCTTCCAGCAGGTAGCCCTTCTTCACGGAGGCGATCATGTCCTCCAGGGTGTCGTTGCCGGAATCGAAAAGAGTGTTGGTCATACGGGTATATACCTTATGAGAGAAGGATTCCCGCTTGCCGTTGCCGGTAGGATGGAAGTTCAGTCTCTTTGCTGCCAGAGCGTCGCAGATACCGCTGCGCAGGATGCCGTGATCGATCTCGGTCACATCCCCGGCCAGCACGCCTTCGTCGTCGAAGACAAATGCAGTAACACTCTCATCGCAAAGAGCGCCTTCGTGCATGGTCACCATATCGGATCCCACGCGCTTGTCGATATACTCTGCGCCCAGAGCACGGCCCTTAACGAACATATCCATCTCCACGCCATGGCCGAAAGCTTCGTGAGCGATGAGGCCGGTAACTTCGGGAGAGGTGATGATCTCATACTCACCGGGTACGATCTTGCCGGCTCTCAGCAGGTCTTCCATGATCTTGGGAAGCTCGCCGAGGCGATTCTCCAGCTCCTTCAGGATCTCTACACCGCCGCATCCGCTGGCTCCGCGGTAAACGATCTTCATCTCACCCTCCGCATTGGGAGCGTAGGACACGATATTGCCCTCGGTGTAGACATAGGACTGGCGAAGGAAACGGTTATTCGTCAGGAACAGCTTGGAAATATGGGTGGAGGATGCGTTGACCATTACATCCAGAGCTCCTCCGATGGTCTCCATGCCCTTGTCGGACAGACCGGTGAAGAAGTCCACCAGACGGCTGAGATCTGCTTCCTCGGGAAGCTCCTCCGCCTCTTTCTCCACAAACAGCTCCAGGGCTTCATCCTCCAGAGCGCCGGTCTCGTAAGGCTTGGTGCCGGTCTTCTTCAGAAGTTCCAGCTGTGCGTCCAGGGTTCCGGTGATCTCTTTCACCAGTTCCTCTGCACTGCGTCCCTGAGGGCAGTCAAATGCATACTCACTGTACAGGCCATTTTTAGCGGCTCGGATGACGATACCACGCTCGGTGGTCATGTTGCTGTTGGACACGCTCTTTCTGCGCTGGGAGATCCGGAGGGTCAGACCCACGGAATCCGTAGCAAGAAGGCTTACGTAGTCATACAGCGGATTCAGGCGCTCCACCAGCTCTTTGCAGAGGGGAGTCAGCTGATCCAGATAACTTGAAAACGGTGCTTTCATATGATTCTCCATTCTTGGTTTGGTTGACATAAGTCATATTAGAGAAGATGGCTTCTCAGCTCTTCTCCGCTCTTGTCGCTCAAATAAGCGGGAGCAATGTCAAATACGGTCTTGCAGCCGCTGACACCCTCCTGGTTCAGGCGATAAGCCGCTCTGGCATAAGCGGTGAGCACGCTGCCGGTGAACTCGGGGTTGGAGTCCAGCTTCAGGCGGTACTCGATGATGTGCTGATTCTCGTTGTTCCAGCCGGTGGAACCGCTGCGAAGGACAAATCCGCCGTGAGGCAGGCCTGCATGGTCTCTCTTCAGCTCCTCCTCGGAGATGAAGTTCACGGTGGTATCGTAATCAGCGAAGTAATTGGGCATCTCCTTGATGGCCTTCTCGATGGCTGCCTTGTCGGCGCCCTCTTCTGCCACCACATAGCACAGTCTGGTGTGCATCTGGCGGGCAGTGTAATCCTTGCCCGCACCGCTGCGGACTTCTTCTACGGTCTCTTCCACAGGTACGGTGTACTGACGCGCATCCTTTACGCCGGGGATACGGCGAATGGCATCGGAGTGACCCTGGCTGACGCCCTTGCCCCAGAAGGTGTAGTGCTTGCCCTCAGGCAGGACAGCATCAGATACCATGCGAAGCAGGGAGAACATTCCGGGATCCCAGCCCACACTGATGATGCCCACTTTGCCGGATGCCTTGGCTGCTGTATCCACATTCGCAAAATGAGAAGGTACCTTTGCGTGAGTGTCAAAGCTGTCCACCACATTGAAGTACTTTGCAGCCTCGGGAGTCTGCTCCGGAAGATCGGTGGCGCTGCCGCCGCCCAGGACCAGGACATCGATCTTATCTTTCCAATTCTCCAGATCGGATACGGACACCACAGGAACACCGGGAGTCTTCACCTGTACGGAAGCGGGATCGCGGCGGGTGAACACAGCCACCAGTTCCATATCCTTCGCCTTCGCAACAGCGGCCTCCACGCCGCGTGCCAGGTTGCCATATCCGGAAATACCGATACGAATGCTCATATATTTACTCTCCTTTACTTGTTATTAATAGGTTTTGTCGGAAACTGACCCAACATAAAAAAATATACCCTACTTGCGTAGGGTTTTCAATAAAATATATATGAAAAAAGCAATCTGATGGAATTTCTCATGATTGCTGGTGATTGCGCATGTTATTTATTTGGGCAAAAGGGCAGACTTCCCCTTAAGGGAGATCGATCAGGTCATTTTCGGACACACTACCCCCACCGGGCCCCGAATCCCGTTCCAAAACGGTCGTTTTGAATGCTTCCGAAGGTGCAGACGAAAGGGGCGTCTCGCTATCGGGGATCGTCTCGGAAGTAAGCACCGGCTCCGGATCGGAGGGCGCAGTATTCAGACCTGCATCCTGCAGGCTGGTATTCAGATCGGATGCCTTCTTCAGCTTCGATACAGCGCGATCCTGATCGGGATCCCGGTGAATGGAGAACTGGAAGGTCATATGCACCACAAAGTCACCGTTCTCCCAAAGGGCCGGGTCGCCCGTGCCGGTGCTTCCGGTGAACTGAATGTAGGCGATGTTGGAGGTCCCGTCCTCGGACTTGGGATCCAGGGTGAAGGTGATGCCTTCCCGGTTCAGGCCTTCCTTCAGATGATGAGAGGATCGGCCTTCAGCATCAGTAGTGATGCACAGGGTGGCATCCACGGTCTTCCGTGCAGCTGCCGCAATGGCTTCGGAAGAATCCTTTCCCGGCCAGGTGGTGGGAAGGGTCTTGTCCACGCTTACGGTAACGTTGGTTATTTTAACATCCAGAGGCGCGTCACCATTGTTTACGACCTCCAGCTTGTTGGCCATAAACAGATAGGCTCCGTCTTCATAATCATACATCATGGGAATGATAAAGCTGCCGGGCAGGGTGACGCAGATCATTCCGTTGGTCACGATCTCAAAGCTTTCCGTGGTCTCGGAAACATTGCCGCACAGATCCGTCACGGTGAGGGTGATCTCATGGGTTCCCACTTCATCCCGATAGGTTGCCAGACTAACGAGGGAAGTCTCCTGTCCTCTCCAGGTGCTCTTCTGGATGGATGTGAGATTCTCCAGCTCCGCAGACTTTCCGTCCACGGTACAGGTCACGCTCTTGATACCGGACTTGGCTGTTCCCACTTCGCTGATCTCGATCCGAAGCTGGGACTGGTAGCTCTCATCCATACCCATCACTGCCACCGGGGCTGTGGTATCGTTAAAGATGACTTCGGAGAAGAGTTCCCGGTAAGTGCCTTCCGTTCCTTCATATCCGAAGGACACCTTTCCGGAGAAATCATCCGGGATGTCCCAGGAGGCGATACCGTTCTTCACCTGAATATAGTGCTGACCGCCGTCATAACGGCAGACCAGATAGTTTGCATCATTTGCCACGAAGAAATAATAACATCCGTTCGGCTCAGCGTAGTACACGCCGTCCTCATATTCTGCATCCCGGTCCACCTGGGTAATGGCAGGCTCCAGGAAGTACTCTGCGATCTCCTGATATGCCACCGCTTCGTAATCCGTGTTGGCGATTGGCTCGGGCTCCACATAGACCACCTCTTCGGGGACTACGGGTTCAGATTCCTCTTCGGGGATTTCTTCCTGAATCTCCTCCGGGATCTCAGGCTCTTCGATCACTTCCTCTTCCGGCTCTTCTGTCGGAACTTCTTCGACTTCCTCACCGGGCTCCTCTGCAGGAGTATCTGTCGGATCCTCCGAAGGTGCGGGAAGAGTCCCGGGGTCATTGTTATCGGATACGGCATTATCACTGACGGAAGGATCGGACTGAGTCGGAGCAATGATAATCGGATCCACCGTGTTTCCGCTGACATCATTGATGGAATTACCACTGAAGACGGGTTCGTCCGCCCGGGCGATGATGGTACTGTAGGAAAGGCCGATATTTACACACACCAAAAGCACAGAAAGCGCGAATGCGATCTTTCTGTGTGTCATGCCCCTACGCAGATATTCCATTTTCCGACTGTCATATCTGTCCATCTTCTAATCCTTTATTTGGGTGCATTCCTTCCATGGTATATGTTATATCGTCATTTTATCACAAAACCTTAGGTTTTTACAGACTATTTCGCATTTTTGTCTCTATGTTCGGACGCCTTGTGATAGACAAGAGCGCCGCCCCCTCCCAGCACTGCCAGAATGAGCAGAATGAGCCCTGCTTTTCCGAGATTTCCCTCCACAAATGCGTTGCCGCTCAGGTTGGACAGAATGATCCCCGGGAGCCGCCCCAGAGTACAGACCAGAAGCCATTGCCACCAGTGGATTCCGGTAAATCCCGCCGTATATGCCAGAATATCCTTCGGGGTACCGGGAATAAAGTACACGATGGCAATGATGGCCTCCACCTTCGGATTGGTCCGCAACCGGTCGATCTTCTCATGATCTTTTTCGCTTACCACCCGATGGGTAAACTCCACTCCATAGCGGTGCACCAGCGCAAAGACCAGCATACTTCCCAGGCAGGAACCCAGGATGCAGAGAGCGCTTCCCTTCACAGCTCCCCAGGCAATCCCGGCTGCAATCTGGAAGGGTCCGGCGGGAATAAAGGCAAGGATAACCTGTGTTATTACAAGCAGGACGAAGATGATTTCCGCCCAGATTCCGTATTGCTGCGTCCAACGGGTAAAGATCTCCGGATCCTGCAGAAATCGCACCAGTTTTTCCCAGCAAAACCAGAGGATTGCGATGCAGGCGAGGGCAAATAGCGACCACCCCAGAATTCGCCGGATTTTCGATTGTTTTCCATGGTTTTCGTTCATACCCGTATTATCTTGCGCATCCTGAAAAATGTCAAAAATCAGAAAATTCCAGTCATGCTTTCTTTTATTATTGATAAATGCTATAATATTCTGATAAATAGGTCAGGGAGTACGACTGCATGAAAGATGAACGCTTATTGGCACAATTTGAGAACATTTTCCAAACCTTTTCACTGACATCCGAAGGCCGTTACATTTATATCTGCGATATTGCGGAGGATATCTCGTACTGGAGCCAGAATGCCGTGGATTTCTTTGGTCTGCCCTCTTCCAAAATGGCTCATGCCGGGGAACTCTGGTTGGATCATCTGGAGGAGCCCTATCGGGAAGCATACGCCAAAGATATCACGGATCTTTTCGGCGGAAAAAAGGATCGTCATGAGATGATCTACCGCGCCCGGGACAAGGACGGCAATTACGTGACCTGCACCTGTCGGGGCCGGATCCTCTTCGATGATGAAGGTAAACCGGAATTCTTCGTGGGTACCATCAGCAATCATGAGACTTCGGACCGTTTTGACCCGGTTACAGGCACTCAGACCCGCGCATCCCTGCTGGATCGCATGAAGCTCCTTCAGACAGACAAGAAGATCTATTATCTTCTGATGATCGGCGTCCGGAACTTCTTCGACATCAACAGCACTTACGGATTTCTTGAGGGAAACCGCATCATCAAGGGCATTGCCGAATACCTGATGAAGCATCCGGACATCAAGCCGGTCAACCTCTTCCGCTGTGAGGGCACCCGTTTTGCCATCCTTTTCAACAAGGAGAAGTACTCTTACGAGGATATCCAACGGATTTACAACGAGATCCGCGAATACCTCCAGCAGCGCTTCCGGCAGGACGGAAATCATATCAGCATCAATATTTCCGGTGGCTGTGTGGACAGTACCATTCAACCCGAATCGCCCAACGGTATCTACAATCTTGCGCTCTATGCCCTAAGCAAGGCTAAGGGTGAGAATATGTCTGACCTCTTCCTGATCAATGATCCGCACAGTGGTATGGATGAGCACCGGATCCAGGTGTTGAACACGATCCGCAACTCCATCGGCGGCGATTATAAGGGCTTCTATCTGGTCTATCAGCCCATCGTGGATGCCCACACCCAGGAGATCACAGGCGCCGAGGCACTCCTTCGCTGGAAGAACGAGGAGTACGGCGTCGTTCCGCCGAATGAATTCATCCCCTGGCTGGAGAAGGATCCCATCTTCTACGACCTGGGCAATTGGATCCTCCGTCAGGCCATGTCGGACACAAAGAAGCTGTCGGAGAAGCATCCGAACTTCATCATCAATGTCAATCTGGCCTATCCTCAGCTCCAGAGAAGCGATTTTAAGGCCGATCTGACTCGTATCGTAGAGGAATTGCAATACCCGCCCAAAAACCTGAAATTGGAGCTCACAGAGCGTTGTAAGCTGTTGAATATGAACATGCTGCTGGAGCTGATGATCTTCTTCAACACCAGCGGCTTCCAGACCGCTCTGGATGACTTCGGAACCGGGTATTCCGCACTGAATCTGCTGATCGATCTGCCCATTACCCAGATCAAGATCGACCGCAGCTACATCCTGAATGTGGAGAATGATCCGGCGAAGCAGAGCCTGCTGAAGGCCATTGTGGGCTGTGCGGCAGAGCTTGGCAAGGGAGTCTGTGTCGAGGGTGTGGAAAACGCGGAAATGAGGGATTTTCTCCTGGAACACTACCCCATCACTAACATTCAGGGTTACTACTACTCCAAGCCTCTGACGTATGATGAACTGGTGGCATGGATGGAGGATTACGACCGGAAGCGGAAAGCGCAGAGTTGACTCTTCCGAACATAAAAAACCCATTTTGCATGGGCTCCAATGAACGAATGGTTTACATAACGCAAGCGGCATTGTCTCAGGACAGTGCCGCTTGTTTTTTGTGATGTTCTTCTTTTTGCCGGTACATCCGCTGATCTGCCAGCAGATAGGTGTTATGCGTGAAATCTTCCGTACACTCGTGCCGGAAAGCATATCCCGCAGCGCAGCTGTATTCCCAGAGGTCCTCCCCCTTTTCATTCAGCGCCCCAAGGGTATCCTGAAGCTGCTGCAGGATCTGGTTTACCTTCGCCTCATCCACTCCGGTGAGCACCGCCATAAACTCGTCTCCGCCGATCCGTCCGCAGAAGTAATCCTTCCCGAAAACGGACTTCAGAGCGTCTCCGTAGGTCATGAGCAGCTTGTCACCGGCCCAGTGGCCGAAGGTGTCGTTCACCCGCTTTAAGCCGTCCAGATCCAGGCTGATGATGCAATAATCGTTCTTTACCGCTTCCAGGCGCTTCAGATAGGCGTCAATGCGGGACCGGTTGGGAAGCTTTGTCAGGCCGTCTTCGTACGCCAGTCGGGACAGGAACGCATATTCCCGGTTCCGGGCGTAGGAGTCGCTCATGCTTTCGTAGAAGATCAGCATCTGATAATACGCGTAAAAAAGCGGTCCGATGAGCAGAGTATTGTTGTACGCGATATCCCAGATTCCGCCGCTGTAAAGGTGTCTGGCCTCATGCCAGGAGCAGACCATGATGCCAATGATCATAAAGGAGATCAGAATCCGTAGGCCTGTGACCTGGTACAAGGTCTGTTCCCGGTTATCCTCCAGGCGGTTTGCGCGGAAATTAAGCCGGTAGATCACCACCAGAAGCAAGAGCAGGATTCCCCAGACAATATTGATGGCAGTCTCGACAATGATGATGCCCATCATCTGCAACATGTAATTCACAGCCGTCAGACCACTCAGGATCGCCATTGTGACCTGTTCCCCTTTGGTCTTTTTCAGCTCCGGCATGGTGAACAATGCACAGGTAACGATGGGTACCAGGAAGTATAGCGCAATACTGTATGCCAGCTGAAACCGTCCGGATTGGATATAGATCAGCGGCAGACTGTATTTGCAGTGGATTATGATGCCGCAATCGATACAGAGCAAGGCGGTGTAGATGTTTACACGCATGGACCGGTTCGTCGCCGTTAAAACCAACGATACGAACAGCATCACAGCACCCATCATGATCAGCAGGATGCCGGTTGAAAAAGCAGAAAAGTAACGCCGTATGAACAGATGCTTCAGCCCCAGATAATCGCCGACAATAGCGATATCCAAGGGTTCCCGGTAGATCGCCTGGGTGGTGGTCAATTTAATAACAACCGTTTTCCCTGCATAATCCGCGGGGAGCGAAATGTTGTGCATCTTCTGCTGGCGGATGTTTGCGCGGCCGAAAGGCGCTTCCTGCTCATCCTCCACGAGTTCGCCGTCGAGGTAGACCTGGCAGCTGCTTCCATGGCTCTGCATCTGAAGAGTGGGGAACTCCATCTCCGCCCCCGCAGGGAGGGTGAATTCATAGGTCAGTTCATCTCCCGCCTGGAGCCCCAGTTTCAGGGTCGTGTATACCATAGGTCCGGCCACTTCGCCCAATTCTTCCCCATTCAGCGTCACTTTCCAGGGGACATTTCTCAGGTCCGTCAGCCCGGAATCATCGATCTGTGAAAGAGTTACGGATACGATCCAGGCGTTCAAAAGGAGGATCAGAACAAGGGTGAGGCGTATGATCCGTTTCTTCATTTGGCCACACTCCTTCCCGATCGCTCATGATGCTTCTGTTTCATCAAGTACATGCGTTCATCTGCGATCATGTAGGTTGCATGATAATCCCCGTCTCCATCATCCTGGGTGTTGGCGATGCCCCAGGACGCAGACAGGGTAAACAGGGCCGTCGCCTCGTTTTTGAAGGCCAATGCTCTCTCAAATGCAATGATATAGCTGCGGACGTGGGGTGCATGATCCCCGTCCATGATCACCAGGAATTCGTCTCCGCCCATCCGGCCCACCACACCGGTGCCCCGGAAGGCATCCCGCAGCGCGTCCGCAAAGGAGCGAATGAACAGATCTCCCACCTGATGCCCCTTGGTATCGTTGACCTCCTTCAGACGGTCCAGATCCAGACTGATAATGCATCCAGGCTCGTTCTGATGGGTCAGCTTTGCCATGATCTGCTCGCAATAGGTACGGTTGTACAGTCCGGTAAGGGCATCCGTAAAGGCGAGGTCCTCAAGGTTCTCCCTGTTTTCCTGCTCATTCACCTCCGCCAGACGGTGGAAGAAATAACTCAGAGTCAGGCATACCGAGATCAGCACCGCTCCCATCATCAGGAAGGGACCCTTCACCACGATATGCGCCTTGACTTCCGGCGGCAGGACATACCAGCAGGCCAGATCCACAAAGGTGAAGACAGCAAAGAGGCTCAATCCCACCAGGATCACTAGTGCCGAGAAGGCAGAATCGTCAAAATACATGGTTTTTTCCCGATACATTCTCCGGGCGGTGATGACAAGATAGTACACACAGTAAACACCCTGCAAGAAGATCAGCGCATGGGCATAGCGGAGGATTTTCGCGATGTAGCAGACCCCGGTCAGATCCAGCACAAGTCCGGATAACGGGAGCAGGATATCCGCCAGAAGCAGGCCATAGTCCAGAAGGTTGCGCTGTCTCCGGTCTCCAAAGACCATGGTACCATGGAGAAACAAGGGAACCAGATACAGGCACAGATACTCTGCCTTACACTCTGCCATCAGATTCTCGGGTTGGAAAAACTGGGCTAGGGAATTATACAACAGGAAATACAGACCGACACCCATCATCATGAATCCGTGGAAAAACACACTGGGATCGTGGTGCATGCGCCCCGCCATCACGGGCAGTGTGATAAAGAGCAGTACGCCGAAAAGCATCAGATAGATGCCCACAATGATGGGCAGTCTCCTGCACTGTAGAAAGAATGTGGTCACATCTCCCACATCACCATAATAGAATTCATAGAAACTATATGTGCTGTCAAATGAGGTATCCAGCTCCAGCCGCAGGGTTTCTCCTGCCATACCGGCCGGGATTGGAATGAAGAGCACGGACTTCGGCACGATCTCGCCGCGCTCCAGATAATCTTGTCCATAGCTGTAGATCAGCTGATCTCCGCAATAAAGAGTCATTGCGCTGAACGCAGAGATCATGGACAGACAGGGCTCGCTCGCATCACCCTCCGGAACCTTCGCCGTCAGGATATAATGCTCACCCTTCTTTACAGCGAATGTCTGAACGGGCTCGCTCTTGGTCAGGGTAAGTTTCGGTGACGAGACCCCCTGCTCCTCCAGATACCAGGAATCGTACATGGAAGTGACGCCCTCCCGGTCCTGCTTTCCGAAGATGTCGATCAGCGATGCGGTCACGATCACAATGAACATAACCGCCGCCAGACCGTAATATGGAATTTTCTTGGCGCTCAAGAAATCCATAGCTTCCCCCTCGATGCAACATACAGAGTAATTGTACTATATTTCATGCAAAATATAAATAGTTCGAGAGGGCGGTTTTATGCGGTTTTCGGGTTTTCGTCTTTACCGGTTTTGGCGTATTTAACGATATGGGTTTACATAATCTGCATCTTGTTCATCTGTCAGCCCGCAGCACCGCTCGAATTCCCGGATTCCGTCCGATGGCAAGGGCCAGAAGGATTTTCACCGCGTCCGGGATGAGAAACGGTATCACGCACCACCCAAGAACTGTTGCAAGTGTAGCAGGACTCTCCGCCCCGCGATTATACAGAATAAAGAACCAGGACGTTCCAACCGTGTAACAGGCCAGAAGTCCCAATATCATGGAGATAGCATAGATCTTGATCCCGGTCCCAAAGAGACTCTCCATCCCCCACATGATCAGTGCCGTGGCGAGAAATCCGATGAGATATCCCCCGGTGGTTCCGAACAGCGCCCCGGGTCCTCCTTTGAAGCCGGAGAATACCGGTAGTCCAACCGCTCCCAGGAGCAGGTAAACTGCCACCGCCAGAGTTCCTCTCTTACCTCCCAGGAGGAAAACCGTGAGGAATACCGCAAAGGTCTGAAGCGTAAACGGAACGGCCGCGGGAATGCTGATCCAGGAGCAGATGGCAATAAGTGCCGCGCACACTCCGATATAGGCAAAATCCACCATTCTAAAAGCATTTTTCTTATTCATAACATGCGTGTTTTCTGTTTCCATATCATACCTCCCGAAGTGTGATTGTAACCATACAATGGTGGAATGTCAACCATTATTGTTTTTGGGTTGACATTTGTGGAGTGTCCAACCGGTACATATCTGGGATTCACTCAAATTTCGAGGATCCTGCTAAAAAAACAGGCAACCCATCTCATAAGACAGGTTGCCCCACATTGTTCACACTTGTTTCAAGGTCTCATATTCATAGCAAGCGGGCTCCGCGCGGCCAGACCGCCTTGGATCATTCACTTAATTCAGCACGCTCCGCAGCACTTCCAGATTCTCTTCCATGACGGACAGATATGTCACGCCTGCGGCGATGTCATCCGCTGTGACAGACTGCAGGGAATTCAGCTGCGCGATCTGCCGGTCCCGGTTCCGGGAGCTGTCAATGATGGTCTGTGCAAGAGAGCGATCGGAATTCTCGATCACCATCACATAGCTCAGATCCAGTTCATCCAGCTTGTTTGCCAGGAAAACGATGGTTTCAAAGCTGGCCTCCGTCTCCGCGCTGCAGCCCACAAATGCCGCATAATACTTCAGTCCATAGTCATCCACCAGATACCGGAAGGGGAACCGGTCCCCGAACAGCACCGTATCCTTGGCGGCGCCGGCGATCATCTCCCGATACCGGGCATCCAGATCCTCCAGCTTCTGCAGATAGGCATCCCGATTGGTCCGGTAGGTCTCTGCATGCTCCGGATCTACATCCGCCAGAGTTTCCGTGATGGCATTCACAAAGATCTTTGCATTGGAGAGGGAAAGCCAGACATGCTCATCATACTCCGGCTCTCCGGATTCTACCTCATCCTCGTCCTCTTCCTCAGCTTCCATGCCCTCCACGATCTCCTCTTCCTTCAGTCCGTCTCCCAGCAGCTCCATGAGCCCCAGAGAGCGGTTTTCGGGATTTACCATGGTTTCGGTGGCATCCACAGCCCAGGAATCGGACTCGCCGCCTATATAAAGAAACAGATCACTCTCACTGATCTTCGTCATATCTCCCACGGAGGGCTGATAACTGTGCAGATCCACGCCGGATGCGGTGAGGCACGTGACCTGAAACCGGTCTGCTTCCCCGCCGATGATCTCCATCACCCAGTCGTACTCCGGATAGATCATGGTGACCACCTTGATCTTCCCGTCAGCGGTTTCCGAGGAGGCGTTTCCGGAACCGTTTCCCGCCGCCAGGGCACTCCCGCACCCTGCCAAAAGGGCTGCTAACAGGCAGATCAACAGCACGATATCTCTCTTTTTTCTTTTAATCAACATAATTTCAAGCTCCCAAAAACGGCTTATCCAGTCAAAGAATTCCGCGTATTTGCAGGATTCTCTCGCAAATATGAAAATCATTTTCAAGTTGTAAAATGAAAACAGTTTTCATTTTACACGAATCCGTCATAATGTCAAATGAAATTTTTCCATGAAACCGTTTTTGTAGCTTTCGAGAAAACAGTTTCCTAAATGTGGCGTATTTATGCCGTTTCCAAGCTTTGTGCATTTTGTTAGTTTTTTACAGTTTCGTAAGGCATGTTTTGTCAAACATTTCCATATACTTTCCTCAATTAAAGTGATAGCATGGGCTATGTTTTCGCATGAGGGATAATTCAATAGGGGGGAGAAATCTATGACCGCAATTGCTTATGGTATGTGGATGCTCCGCCTGCAACGGGAGAAGGAAGACCTTCTTCTTGCAGAACAGGCCGAGTCCACCGAATCTAAGGAAAAGCCGGCAGACGTCCGTGAGCTCACAGTCACACGGATTCCGACAACAGCTTAATAACAGGTACCGCTACCGGTACTCTATGTAAGCCTGATCCCAACCCTGGGGATTACCAATCATTCCATCAGAAAAGCTCGGACCCTCCACGGGGCCCGAGCTTTTTTCATGTCATTTTCTTCTGTTCTGAAATACCCGACGACCTGTACCTGCCGGTTTATCCCTAATTGTTCAAAGGGAAGTCCTGGAGCTGGGCCAGGATTTCAGCTCTCGTCTGGGCTGCCAGCACATCCGCGGAGGTGGAGCCGCTGTAAAGGCCCTCAATCTCTTCCATGGTCCGCTGGTTTTCATCCAGCTCAGCCGCGCGTCCCGTCATCTCCGTACTGAATTCACTGCCTTCCTCTGCAAGTGCACCGCGTCTTTCCTCGCGGGTTGCGATTTCATGCTCGTAACTGTACCGGGAGATCTGACCTTCGCGGTACATGAGCTCCAGCTGGCTGTCGCTGTAGCCCGCATAGGACGTAACGGCAACCACATCCTGCACATCTGCGATGGGTTCCGGCTCCTCCACAGAAAAATCGATGTAAACCGGCTCAATATTCACAGCGGTGGATGCGATCTCCATCTGATTCTGGGTGGGTTGATCGTCCTTCACCACCACCTTGCCGAAGGCATCGTCCTCATAGGCCTCATTTGCCTCTTCGCTGACCTGAACGGTGTCACCGTCCTCCGATACCGATACGAGGTTTTCCAGGTCCTGACGGGGCTCTCTGACGGCCTCAGAGGCTTCTCTGGCAGGCTCGGGGGTCTGTACCTCCGGGCGCTCTGTCACAACGGGAGCCTGAACCTTAGGTGCCTGTATTTCCGGCGTCACAGCAACGCTCAGATTTGTATTGATGTTTAATTCTGCCATAGGATTACCTCCTAAACGAACACAAGCCGAAGGGCAATTACATACTACCTTTGATGCTATAATACCACGAATAAACTGTAAATGTCCAGTATCGTATCAAATTATCAGAATCATTGCATTATCCGGAAATGCATCCTGCCTGACACGCCTTCCTTCTGCACCCTTCACCCGTAAGGATTGTACTTCGCCGCCTGTCTGCGGTGCTCTTCCTCAATGGCCGCATAGTGCTTGGCTGTGGTGTTGATATCCTTGTGTCCCAGCACATCCGCCACCAGACGGATATCCCCGCTCTGCTGATACAGGGCCGTGCCGTAGGTGCTCCGCATCTTATGAGGCGAAATCTTCTTGTCCGGAACCGCGATTCGGGCGTACTTTTTCACCATCTGCTGGATGCTGCGCACTGCCATGCGGCTCCGCTTCAGGGACAGGAACAGCGCCTTTTCTTCCTCACCGGCATATTGAGGCCGCTCCAGCTCGATATAGTCCAGGAGCGCCATATGCACATCTTCGCCGAAATACAGGGTTGCAGTGTTTCCGCCTTTTCGTACCACACGGATGGTATCGTCCCGGAAATTCACATCCTCCAGATCCAGTCCCACGCACTCCGACACACGGATACCGGTGTTCAAAAGCAGGGTCAGGATAGCCACATCCCGGTACTTCGTCTTTTCGTGAAATTCCACCTGCTTTTTGGAACCGCCGTCGCCGCTCTCCGCCACATCCAGGAATTCATGCACTTCCTCCCGGTCCAGACGGATGATGTCCTTCTGGGGCTGCTTGCGCCGCTTTGCCGCACCGATGGTGGGGTTGTTTTTCATGTAGTGATGGGTGGTCTGGTATTCAAAGAAGCTCCGCAGCGCCGCCATGCGCCGTGCGATGCCCTTCTCTTCGTTCATGTGAGGGTTTTCTCCGTCACTGTAGGACAGATAACGTTGATATTCGTTGATATCCTCAAAGGTCAGCTGTTCCAGCAGTTCCAGCGGGATCTCCCGCAGAGACTCACATTTTGCCCCCGTCGGATTCTTCTCATGCAGGAATTCAAAGAAGGTCCGCAGATCACGGGCATAGGCGATGACGGAATTGATCTGGAGGCTCAGCTCCCGGTCATCCAGATAGGGTGCACAATACACCGGGATCGTTGCCTTAATATCCCGGAGCTTGCGCTTCCGCTGCTCTTTCAATTGTCTCTGATATTCGGAATCTCCTGCCATGGGGCACCTCCTGTGGGCGATCTGTCTGACGGGACCCGGAGACAAGCGTCCGGCATCCCGCGTTATGGTTTTAACGCCAAGATGATTGTAATCCGATTCCGGATTTCACGCAATCAAAAACAGAGCCCCACCTTCCGGTGAAGCCCTGTTGACTTTCTGTCAACTCATCCGATATTCCCGTATTTTCTTACACTTTCGCCGTCCCGGCGAAGTAATCCTTCAACTCTTCAATAGGTCTGGGCTTCGCATAGCGGTACCCCTGAATGTGATCGAATCCGTGCTCCCGCACATATGCGCTCTGCTCATCATCCTCCACGCCCTCGATCAGCGTATCCATGCCTTTGTCCTTGAATACCTTCACCATCGTTCCGAGAAGATTACTGATCTCCTCGTCCTTCAGGGCATTGTAGAGCAGTGACTTATCGAATTTCACGGTGTGGAACGGATATGAAAGCAGACGTCCCAGGTTGGAATATCCCGTTCCGAAATCATCCAGATAGAAGTAAACACCTTCTTCAATGAGCCGTTCCATATTCTTCCGGACATTGTCCGCCTGCCGGAAGACCGCGCTCTCTGTCAATTCCAGCCGGATCCGCTTCGGATCCACGCCATTGGAACGGATGATCTCCATTAGCTGATCATGAAGGTGTGCGGTGCTGAACTCCGTGGAGGAACAGTTGATGGAGATGGCATCAAAATCCGCTCCCTCCTGCTCCAGCTGCTTCACCATCCTGCACACCTTGTTCAGCATGATACAGGTTAGGCTATGCACGACATTTTCCCGCTCTGCCGCCTCAATAAAGCGGTCCGGGTAGATGATCTCGTCATCCAGCTTCAAACGGACCAGCGCCTCAGCCGTCCGGAACTGTCCTGTCTTCACATCAATGATCGGCTGAGCATAACACAACACACGGGGATCGCTCAGATCCCTCAGTGCATCGATATTCTTCAGCGCCTTTACCACTCTGCGGTACTCCGCATAGTCCTCATAATCCTGTGCGACAGAGATATAGCAGACGGACTCATCCGGATTCGTGATCTTTTCATTCATCAGGTAATCCACCATGCGGTAGATCTCACGGATGTTGTAATTCAGAGCCTTTTCCTCGACGCACATGATCCGGTAAACATCCTTGTTATCCCCATGGCTGGCATATTTTCGTATAATGTTCCGAATGGCAGTTACGGTCTGGAAGCTGTCCTGCTCCTGATTTTCCTTCTGAGGGATCATGATACCCAGACGATCGGCTCCCAGTACAAACATACGAATATTCCGGTCCAGCCGCTCCAGCTCCCGGAAGCAGAGCGCGATCCGTTGATAGTTCGGGTCCTTATCCTCCAGACGGTACAGATTCCGGATGTAAGACACCTGAACGATGGCGATCACCGCGTCATGGTGCAGCCGAAAATCCTTGTAGATCCGTGTCTCCATGGCCTCAAATCCCTGGGCGCCCGTCACCTCGTTGTAGGTGTTGGAGTGGAACAGGATATACACCAGACCGATCATGCCGGCATAGGTAACACCGGTAAAAAGGTGGGGCAGGTAGAGCTTGGCCATGGTCAGAACCGCTGCATCCACCAGAATAAACGAGATAATGAATTTCGTCACAAACGGAGGAATATTTTTCCGCATCCGCATGATCACGACAAACGAAACAACACACCAGATCACACCCAGATTGATGTGGAAGTTCTCGAAGGGAAGAATATCATAATAGCCGTCAGCGGCCCGAAGGAACTTCTCCTTGGCTCCATACCCGCCGACGCCGATCACATAAACAAAAAAAGTGCTCATCAGAAAGATATTTACGGATTTGCGATTGCGGTGATTGATGTTGATCTCATAAAGATAGGCAAAGATCATAGAAACGATCAGATAGTTCATGATCAGATACAGGAACATCAGCCCCTGGATCAATCGTCTCGGAACTTCAAGATTCGCGGCAAGCCAACCGATGGCGATGTGCGTGGAAATACTGGCAACCGACAGGATCATTCCGATGTGAATGAAATAATAGATCCGGTTACGACGGGGATTGGTAAATTCCATCAGGAACCAGATCATGCACGCAAACATGAGCGAGGCAACCTCGCCCACTAAATTGTACCGATCCGGGATATTGAGCAATCCTTCCATGTCCCCTCCAAAAGTGCGGATTTATTGAGATATTATATCTCATTTTTACAAAAATGTATACTTTTGCACAATTATTATCTAATTTCTGTTTGGTTTTTGTGAAATTCGTAGTATACTTTTGGGTGAGGCGACTCATCAATCATTCACACAACAACCAAGAAAGGAATCGGGGGATATGAAGATTCAGGATTTTTGTGACATGCGTAGATTTGAGGCTCTTTTAGGCAACTGGGCAAAGGCAACGGGTCTTACGGTCTCCGCTGTTGATGCCGAGGGTGCTGTACTGATGAAAACCGTCGGTAAGACATCTTTTGCAGAATCCTACGGGGATGCGCTGAATTTGGAATCCCTCGGTATGATCTTTGTGGAAATCCCGCTGGAGAAGGATGCGGAGCATTTCCTGGGCACCGTAAAGGCAGGCCCTGTAGTAGCCGGCAAACTGAACACAGGTGCTGTCACCGCCGCTGCTTCCGAAGCCGGACTGGATGAGAGCGCCGTGTTGGATGCGGCTCAGGCAGTTCCCTCACTCCCCAGAGATCAGATCAATGCAGCCATGGATCTGCTGAAAGAGTCCCTGCAGGCCTTCGTGAAAGTCAGCTATCAGGAGAAATTCAGCGGAAACGTGGTAGGCAAGCTTACTCAGGGCATCAAGGATGCCGCAGAAGAGATCGTAACCGCCAATGAAGAAACCAAGAAGATCTCCTCCTTCGCCGGCCGTCAGAAGATCCTTGCACTCAATGCTTCCATCGAGGCAGCCCGTGCCGGTGAGGCAGGGAAAGGCTTCGCAGTCGTTGCAAAGGAAGTGGAAAATCTGGCAAGCGGCATGGACGAAACCAGCCACAAGATCACCACAACACTGCTCCGTCTCACCGATATCATCAATGCACTGAACGAGTAAAGGCTCGGATATAGTTTACATAACTCATTGTTATTATATAAAAAAACAGGCGTCTCCTTTTCCGGGGGCTCCTGTTTTTTTATATCTACAACATCACACTCTTCAATTTCCGGACCAACTCCAGCTCACTCACCGGCTTGGAAACAAAATCATCCACACCAACCCGCTTTGCCTTCACACGGTCCGTACCATATACATCGCAATTGATCAGAAGGACCGGAATATGGGATAATTCCTCCCTCTCCAGCTGGCGGATCCGCTTCGTGGTCTCCATGCCGTCCAGCCCCTTCATCTTCACGTCCAGAAGCACCGCATCGTAGTAAAACGGCTCGCTTCGCATGACCATCTCCACCGCATCGATGCCGCTGGTGGCTGCCTCAAGGCTGGCCCCATGATAACTCAAGATATCCGTCACCTCACTGAGGCTCTCGGAGGTCTCTCCCACCACAAGAAAACGCTTGTTCTCAAAGGCCTTGAAGACATTCTTGCGCCGGGTTCCCGCCGGCTTCTTCTCCTTGGGCTCTTCGGTCTCCGCCAGTTTCAGATCCAAAACCACGGTACACTTTGTGCCCACATTTTTCTTACTGACGATGGAAAGCTTGCCTCCCAGGCTGCTGATCAGCTGGCTGGTGATGGTCAGACCCAGACCGGCTCCGCTGACACTCTGCACCAACGGGTCTGCCTCTCTGGTGAAGGCTTCCGTCGCTTTCTTCAGGAATTCCTCCGTCATGCCCACACCGTCGTCGGTCACCATGAAGTTATACTCCTGGAAAACTCCGCCGGATTTCTCCTGCTGAAGGAATGTCAGAACCACGTTTCCGCCGGGTTTGGTATAGTTCAATGCGTTCAGCAGCAGATTCCGCAGGATTCGTATGAGCAGGCTGCGATCGCAGTTTACGAGCTGATTGGTGACATACAGTTCGGTCCGGAACTTGATGCCCTTTTCCTCAAACAGGGGCTTCATCATGGTCCGGATCTCCGTCAGGATCGCGGTCAGATCCTCTTTGTCTCTGGAGAAATACGTATTTCCGCTCTCGACACGGGTGATCTCCAGCAGATTGTCCATCATGTAGACCAGGTCCCGGCTGGCGCTCATCACGTCCTTTAGGTATTCCTGCACATCCGGCAGGGATTCCGTGTAGGCCAGAGCCAGCTGAGTATTACCCATGATGGCGTTCATGGGGGTGCGGATCTGATGGGACATGTTGGACAGGAATGCGGATTTCGCCTCCGCAGCCTGTTTTGCCTCCATCATGCTGGCTTTCAGGAGCACCTTGCTCCGCTCCAGCTCCACCATGTTCTGGAATGCTTCGGAGCTGTCATCCTCCACCTTGCGATAGCAGGCGAGAACCCTGGTGGGAACTCCCTTCTTGTCACGGGCTTCCACACGGAACTCCACCTTCCGCCACTTGCCGTAATTTACGGTATAGGGAACCGTATAGACGTCCTCTTCCTTCAGCTTTTCCCGCAGACCATCGATGCCCGCGATCCGGATGAGGTCCTCCACATATTCTGCGTCCACCCTCTCCCGGACGAACTCCTCCATAAATTTCATGTACTCGGCTTCCTCCGGAAGTCCCCAGGTTCCCTGAGTCTTCCAGATCACCTTGGCGGTATTCTCCACCAGGTCGATCTCGTAGATGAGTACATAATTCCTGAAGATGGTCTCAACAACACTGTCCCGATATTTGCCCATACCCCTCTCCTGCGCAAATAGAAACAAACATGTTTACAAGTTTACATTTCGCACCCTTACGGGGTGATATTTCTCAGATTTGCCAGCATTTCCAGGTCATCGGCCGTCACTCTCATGTTGGCCGTCACCGGATCCTTTCCCGGCTTTGTGATGGTCAGCTCCAGAACGGTTCCCTCCGGGATCCCGGAAGCGATCTCTCTGGTGAAGAAGTTCAGAATCTTCGGATGATTCCTCTCGAACCGGTTCTTCATCTCCACAAATTTTAACATATCGGCAGGGCCCATGGCACTACTCCTTTTCTACGGCTGTTTTATCTGCAGATAAGAGGGCCTGATGCCCTTTTATCCGGGATAGGCCTTCTATGGCCCTTAATGTCTGTTTTTACGGTCGTTCTGGTGTGCAAGTATATATCCGATGGTTCCGGGTGCAAATTCCTCTTTACGGGGCGATTTGGGGCCATTCTGACGATTTCCCTTATTATCGCGTTTCTGCTCCGGACGCTTGCCGTTTCCTTCCGGCTTCCGGTTTGCAGGCTTGCCGGTGGCTCCGGCCACCTTTTTCTCGCCTTCGGGCGCATCCTCAAGGCGCATGGTCAGGGAAATGCGCTCCTTCTGAAGATCCACGGACAGGACCTTTACTTCCACGATATCGCCCACGGAGACTGCCTCCAGGGGATGCTTGATGTAGCGATCCGTGATCTGGGAAATGTGCACCAGACCGTCCTGATGAACTCCGATGTCCACAAATGCGCCGAAATCAATGACGTTACGCACGGTGCCCTTGAGGATCATTCCGGGCTTCAGGTCCTTCATGTCCAGCACGTCGGAACGGAGAACCGGCTTGGGCATATCCTCTCTGGGGTCGCGGCCGGGCTTCTCCAGCTCGTGAAGAATGTCGATCATGGTCAGCTCACCGACACCGATCTCTTCTGCCAGAGCCGCCTTGTCGGAAATGCTCTTCTCAAATGCGGAGATGGCCTTCTCATCACGGATCTCGCAGCCCATCTTCTCCAGCAGTTTGCGGGCTGCCTCATAGGACTCAGGGTGCACGCTGGTGGCATCCAGGGGCTCCTTGCCGCCGTTGATGCGCAGGAAGCCGGCGCACTGCTCAAATGCCTTGGGTCCCAGCTTGGGAACCTTGTGGAGCTGGGAACGGTTGGTGAACATACCGTTCTGCTCGCGGTATTCCACGATGTTCTTTGCGATGACACTGCTGATACCGGCAATGTACTTCAAAAGGGCAGCGGATGCGGTGTTCAGGTCCACACCCACGTTATTTACGGAATCTTCCACTACGCCGGACAGCGCTTCGCCCAGCTTCTTCTGGTCCATATCGTGCTGATACTGGCCCACACCGATGGACTTGGGATCGATTTTCACCAGCTCGGCCAGAGGATCCTGGACACGACGGGCGATGGAGGTTGCACTTCTCTGTCCCACATCAAAATTGGGGAACTCCTCGGTTGCCAGCGCGCTGGCGGAATATACGGATGCGCCTGCTTCGTTGGTGATCACATACTGTACATGAGCCTCGGGAATCTCCTTGATGAGCTCCACGATGATCTGCTCGGACTCTCTGGAAGCGGTACCGTTACCCACGGAGATCAGGGTAATGCCGTACTTCTTGATCAGATTCTTGACGATGCGCTTGGACTCCTCCACCTTGTTCTGAGGCTCGGTGGGATAAATGACCACGGTGTCCAGCACCTTTCCGGTGGGATCCACCACGGCAAGCTTACATCCGGTACGGAATGCGGGGTCCCAGCCAAGGACAGTCTGTCCTGCAATGGGAGGCGCCATCAGGAGCTGATGCAGGTTCTTGCCGAAGACTTCGATGGCTCCGTCTTCTGCCTTCTCCGTGAGGCTGCTGCGGATCTCGCGCTCAATTGCGGGAGCGATGAGACGGTCGTAGCTGTCCTCGATGGTCTCGCGCAGAGCGGGAGTGGTAAATCCGTTGTCAGAGGTGATAACGCGGTTCTCCAGGAGCTTCAGGATCTCCTCCTTGGGAGCGACCACCTTCACGGTAAGGATGCCTTCGTTCTCACCGCGGTTCAGAGCCAGGATACGGTGACCCACGATCTTGCTGACGGGCTCCTCGTACTCGTAGTAATTCTCGTAAACGGACTTCTCGGCAGCGTCCTTCGCAGCGGAAGTGATCTTGCCTTCCTTCTCCGTCAGGCTGCGGATGAAGGTACGGTTGTCCGCATCGTCGGAAATGCGCTCTGCCAGAATATCCTTTGCACCGGCAATGGCTGCAGCCACATCGATGACTTCCTTCTCGGCTGCCTTGACCTTGTCTTCCTTGCTGTCGGAAGCGGGTTCGATCTTGCCGGTAACGTACTTCTCCGCCTCTTTCTCAAGGGGCTCGGTGGCATTCTGAGCGATGATATAGTCGGCCAGAGGCTCCAGTCCTCTTGCCTTTGCGGCAGTGGCTCTCGTTTTTCTCTTCTGCTTGTAGGGACGGTACAGATCCTCCAGGGTGACCAGCTTCTCGGCAGCTTCGATCTTCTCTCTCAGCTCGTCGGTCAGCTTGCCCTGCTCGTCGATGGAATTCAGATAGGACTGCTTCTTGTCCTCCAGATTCCGGAGATATACCAGACGCTCGTGAAGATTGCGGAGCTGCTCGTCGTTCAGCGCCCCCGTCACTTCCTTGCGGTATCTGGCGATAAAGGGAATGGTGTTTCCTTCGTCGATGAGCTTCACAGCCGCATCAACCTGTGTTTTCTTAATGTCGAGTTCCTGTGCTATCTTCGCACTGATGTCCATGGTACAAATCCTCTCTCTGTGTATTTCATCCGCCCCTCAGGACAGGATATCTTTGTTGTCGATGATCGATTCCAGCACTTTCATGACCCCGGCCTTCTCGTTGGAAGGGGCCAGATATCTGGCATAGGGAAGCAGGTCCGGATGGGAATTCTGCATGGCAAAACTGTCCCCGGCGGCCTCCAGCATATCGACGTCGTTCATATAATCGCCGAAGGCCATGGTCTCCTCCCGGGTGATCCCCAGGGATTCCTGCACCCGCCGCAGGGCATCGCCCTTATTCACGGAATCCAGCGCCAGATCGATCCAGCTTACGCCGGACAGCACCGGTGCCAGTCCCTCCGGAAATCCGGGCAGACGGCCATAGGCAGCCTCTGCTTTCTGATCTTTGACATACAGGGCCATCTTGATGATCTCATCCGAATCCAGGATATCTTCGAACCGTTTAACCCGCGTGTTCCGGGCATAATAGAGATTCACCTTATCCTGAAATTCCGGATCATCATTTTCCGTGTAGGAAGAATGCAGCCCACATAAAACAATATAATACTCCGGGTTCTTCCGCAACTCCGTAATCGTCTGCAGCGTCTGCTCCCGGGTCAGGGTTTTCTTATAAAGGATCTCTCCCCGGAGGAAGACAACCCCTCCGTTCTCTGCAATAAATAACAGGCGGTTCTGTATTTCAGAAAACATCTGGAGCAGTGTAAAATACTGTCTTCCGCTTGCGATAGCAACCGTTATTGAAGGGTGTGATTTAACCCATGGAATAAAGCCAACCGGCAGTTCTTTTTTATCGTTTAACAGGGTTCCGTCCATATCGACGGCAACAAGCTTCGTCATTGGGGATCCGTGTCATCATCCTCTTCCGGTACCTCAAAAGGTACGGACATCTGGGTGAATTCCACTTCCTCCTCTCTTCCGCCGATATTGATGATCCCTTTTTCCTTCAAAACGTTCAGCTGCTCCCGGGTGGGGGTAAATTTCCGCTTCAGTCCGGCGATGATATATGCCACCGGATCATCCACATCCTTCGCCGCCTGGCAGATCATGAAGGCGCGTTGGATCTCGTAAAGCTGGTACTCTCCGGCTTCCGCGATGGCCAGAGCATCCTTCAGACGGATACCGATACCATCCCGGGCCATCCACTCCAGAATGTTATCGATGACAGAGTCCTTATTCTCCTGGGTCAGCTCACCTGCTGTTGTCTTCGGCGTCTCCCTCATCTGCATGGTGAAGATCACCGTATCCACCTTACCTCCGCGGCCGCTGCGCTTGGTGTCGTAGGTGACGAAGATCTCCGTCTTCTCGTTGATCTCCTTCACAGCGGGATCGATGACTCTGCGGCGGAATCCCGTCCAGTCCTCATAAGTCTTCTCATATTCGTGAACCTTCTCCACAGCCATATCATAATCCCGGTTAGTGGGGTTCTTCTTCTGGGCAAGATAGCTCTTGGCGGGGTTTGAATTGACATCCACAACGCCTATGATAAACTTGAGCTCGGACAATCCGTACTGTATCTCAAAGTAATCCGCCGGACCGCTGGAACCCTTGCGATGATAGCAATTACTCTTGAGAAGCTCATACAGACGGAAGGTGTAATCAGACTTGAAATTCATCATAGTCTGTAGGTTCAAACGGGTGAAATTCGAGGTGATATCCGAGATATAACGCCGGAGTTCGGTATTAAACTTGATCGTGAACTCGCCTTCTTTGTATTCAGCCCTTTGGATCAGGGGGATGTACTCGAACTCATTCTTCTCCGGGTTCTCATAGCCGATCATACGGCCGGCCATCGCCTTGGCCACGGGAGAAAGCTTTGCATAGAAAGATCCGCTGGTAGAGCCCGTTACATGACGCAGCTCCGCAGCGGAAAATGTGTACACTAAATCACTGTCGCTGCGCCCTTCCAGGTTCTTGACCTGAGAAAGTGCGTAGGACAGGATCTTATTTTCCAACAATGTCCCCTTGTACTTGGACGCGATCAGGACATTACTTTTCCGGTACTCGATCTCAGTACCCGGTACTTTTCCAGCCATTTCGGCCTCCAATCATACTTCTCTCTTGGGGAAGGCAGTCTGACGCCATACTGTACAGAACTCCAACCCTTTTCGTACAGAATAACGCCTTTCTGTACAGTAGTCAACGCCTTTTTGTACGGAAAAGGAACTTCTGTACCGTTCAGGTGAAGTTCTGTACAAATTCGCCTTCTTTAATAATGGAAATCAGGAAGTGCTGTTTTCCGCGATTCTCTTTATCCGCTCGTATCTGCTCCTTTTTGTACATATCTTTCCCGGAAATCTTCTCCAATCTGTACGGAAGTTCCTTTTTGTGATTCGTGAAACCCGCATAATTACTGGGTTTTTGAACTTCTTCTTCTCACTTCTGTTTTTGTTCCTTTTTGTACGGAAGTTTGGGCGAGACAACACTTTTTTGTACAGAAGTTGCTCTCTGCAGGCCACCTTTTTGTACAGAACTTCTTTCGAAATACCTCCCTGGAGTCCCCCGAATATCAGGCTTTCTTGCTCTTCTCTTTTTTGTACGGAAGTTCGAGCCATTTCGTACCGGAATAACTCTTTTTCGTACAGAACTTTCTCCGTGCTGTACAGTTCATCTTCCCCCTGGTCTACGCCGATCTGTACGGAAGTTCGCGTCACGCAGCACAGAACTTACCCTCTTTTTGTCCACAAGTTGCTCCGGATCTGTACAGGATAAAAGTCTTAAAATGGCGTATTTCTGTGGTTTCCAACGTTTGCAAGTAAAGTAAGTAAAATTGTTTGTTATAAAGAAATATAAAAGAAAAATAGAATGGTTTTGTAAATAACACCCTCTTTCGCTCCAAACGATATTGAACATGATGGAAACAAGTTTGACATGCATGACGGAGAATTTATGACATTCAAAAACGTGTAAATATCAACATTTCAAAGGGTTTATGTATTTTACGACATCTATGACATAAAATTTCATAACAGAAATTGTTTATTATCAGAATCCACAGAAAACACAATATTAACCACATAGGTCAATAGTTATTATGGTTCGTAAAAACGTTTATATTACAGAAGTTTTTCGCATATGGTTGAATCAAAAGAAAGCTTTTTCCGTACAAAAAAGCGCTCATCGATTGACTGAGCTGATAACGCCAATTTGTACGCCAGTTCTCTTTTTTGTACAGGTAAAGAGATCAATTCAATACGGAAGTCCTGGGATGTGAAGCACTATTTGGTATCCATAGAAAAAAACGGCCGAGGAGCATGCCCATTTTCTCTTCCTGAGACACCGGAAGGGATCAGGAAGGAGCATTTTGCGAAAAACCATCCAAATTCGTTGCAAATAGGATTTTTGAAAAACGCCGAAAATCGCGTATTTATCACGTTTTTCGGTATTTTGAGAAGAAAAACCATCGATTTTGGAGATAAAAATGCGTAGAACACTACGTTTTTTACGGTAAAAAACGATAATTTGAAAACAAGAACGTATACAAATATGTAAACATACATATAAAACTGTAAAATTGTGATTGTTAAATGTAAACAAAACAACAAACGGATATGAAGATATGCAAAAATGTATGATTATTTGTATGAGTATGACTGCTTGCTGAGAGAAAATAAGAGTCACGAGTGGGTGAGCTTGCTCATATTCTTCTACTGGAAAATGATCCCAGTAGTTTCATACGTATGATATGTGTCAAATACATGACTACGTGTATGTAAACATATAAGAACCCACGCAAGAAAACAAAACACGATATATACATGAAAATATAACTACAAACAAATAATAAAGTATGTACATAAACGCGATAACATACATATATGTAAGTGGGTAACTATACAAGTATATATGCAAATATGGAGTGTTATAAACATACATATATAAATGCAAACATATATGCATAGTAACAAGCATACAAGATGACATGTAAACATGCTGATTCAATATGACCGTTATACTATGGACTGATACGTGTATGCGGACATGTTTACAATGCATATCACATTTCCGGAACTTTCGGACGCAATTGCCTGGTCGCATAGAAACACTTTCACTGAATTGAAGAACAACGTATTTATCAGTAATGGATTAAAATATGTGACATGTAAACATGTAAACAATAGAAAATATATATAAGAAATCTCACATGCAAAGTGAGCCCAGAAAATGTGCACGCGAAAAAAAGAAATTACAAATATGTTTACATGAAAACAATCAATTAAATGTACATACAGATAAACAAAGCAATATACATGCAAAGATACAATCAAATATACATATAACAAAGCATACATATATACAAATAAAATCACATACAAATATATACGGAATGGGATAAGAACGTATGTAAACAAATGTACATATCGATAAATAATCATGTCTATAAGTTGACAAACAGACTTGCAACATTGTATATATATAGAAGAGTTTGTTTTAGAGAAAGGCATTATCATGGCAACCAAAATCGCAATCGCAAATCAGAAGGGTGGAGTCGGCAAGACCACCACGGCCATCAACATCGCAGATGCATTGAAGCGGTGTGGTTACGATGTGCTGTTCCTGGATCTGGACCCGCAGTGCAATTCCACCGGAAGCTACAAGGCAGAGACAGAAGATACCAGCACCATTTATGATGTGATGGATGGCAAGGTCAGTATCAAAGATGCCATTCAGCATACGGAGATCGGTGACATTATCGCAGGAGATCCTCTGATGGCAGGAGAGGAAAGCAAGTTCCAGAGCAGACCGGGTGGATTTAATATCATCAAGAAGGCTCTGAAAGAGGTGGATGATCAATATGATTTTGTCATCATGGATACCCCTCCGAACCTTGGAATCTACATGTTGAATGCTCTGACTGCAGCGAATGGTATCGTGATTCCTGTGAAGGCTGAGAAATATGCGATTGACGGTCTTTCCCAGCTGATCAATACAGTGAATGAAGTGGTCGAAAACACCAATGAGAATTTGAAGGTATATGGCGTACTGATGACCGCATATGACAAGAGAAATTCCCTGGATAAGGATATCTGGACCCAGCTTCCGGAAGTTGGAAAGTCCAATGGTTTCCGGGTATTCGATAATCCGGTCCGGGTATGCCAGGCGATCAAGATGGCACAAGCAGAAGAGGTTTCCCTGTTTGACAAGGATCCCGCAAGTACCGGTGCTCTTGATTATGCAGCTGTTGTAAAAGAACTTTTGGGAGAAATCTAAGGGGGAAAAGGGAATGGCATCTTCAAAAAAAGGAAGCAGCTCCGCTTTGTTTGCAAGCATGCAGAAGGTTAATCAGACAAGAGAGGAGATTTCCACAGCACAGGCAGCACCCGCTCCTGCGCCCGCACCGGAACCTGTAGCACCCGTTCCTGTTCAGGAAGCAGCACCTGCACCGGCCGCAAAGCCCGCAAAGGAAACAACTCCCAAGCAGAACAAGATGGTGGGAGACACCGAGGAAATCTGCCGCCAGACATATTACTATTCCTACGAGGAAATGGCAGCCATTAAGACCATCGGTTTCCTGGAGGATCGGGCAAATTCCGAAGTGGTTCGTGAGCTGATCGACTTTGCGCTGGAGCAGAAATATCCCGGAATCCTCACTCGTAACGATGTGGTGAAAAAGGCCGAAAATCTGAGAGATAAGGTGCGCAAGAGACAGTCCATCGGCGAAGACGATTGACATACGGACATGTAAACAAATACACAATCGGACATAAGTTTTTTTAGCTAAAAAAACAGGCTCAAAAGCCCGAAAATACTGAAAAAGTTTCCGAAAAATTATGCAGCTCTGCCTTGTGAAAACAGGCAGAGCTGTTGTACTATTAAAGTGTTGGGTATCAATCAAAAAGAAGCGAAACGACGAACCTGCTGGCAGTGGCAAAAGCGGGATACAGACAGGAAAGATCTGCCGGGGACGACGCTTCGGAATGGAGAAGAGATGAGATTTTTTCAGGATGGAAACGCATTAGTCTGCAAACGGCATGGCGAAACCTTGCGCATTGAGCCCTGGGGCACCAATGCACTTCGCGTACGTTCCACACCTCTGGCACAGTTCAGCGGGAAAGTGCAGGCACTGACCGAAGAAGTGAAAAAAAACGGTACGGTTCGCATCATTGACGATCGTAATGCAGAGATCGCCAACGGCAAGATCCGGGCGACGGTGAATGAAGTTGGAATCCTCACGTTTTACCGTGACGGCAAGCAGGTTCTGAGAGAATATTACAGCTTTTACGGAGGATCTCTCACCAAAGAGGCAATCTGCTTCAAAATCCTTTCCCGAGAGTACAAGATGCTGAGCTCTGACGATTTCCGCCTGACCTACCGGCTGGAGAGCAACGACGAAGAGAAGCTTTTCGGAATGGGCCAGTATCAGCAGCCCTATCTGGATCTGAAGGGAACCACGCTTGCTCTGGAACAGCGCAATTCTCAGGTTTCCGTGCCTTTCCTGCTTTCCAATCAGGGGTACGGCATGCTGTGGAACAACCCTGCAGTGGGCGAGGCTACTTTCGGCAAGAACGTGACCAAGTGGACAGCCATGGAGACCTCCGAGCTGGACTACTGGATCACTGTGGATGACACTCCCGCAAAGATCGTGGAAAATTACACCGAAGCAGTGGGACGTACCCCTGTTTTGTCCAAAAATTATCTGGGATTGTGGCAGTGCAAGCTGCGTTACCGCACTCCCGAAGAAGTGCTGGAAGTGGCGCGTAAGTACAAGGAAATCGGAATCCATATGGATGTGATCGTCATCGACTTCTTCCATTGGCCTTACCAGGGTGACTGGAAGTTTGACGAGACCTACTGGCCCGAAGAGAAGGTTCGCGCAATGTGCGACGAGCTTCATGAGATGGGTACAAAAGTCATGGTTTCCGTATGGCCTTCCGTTGACAAACGCAGCGAAAACTACTGGTACATGGAGGAGAACTGCCTCATGTCCCGCACCGACATCGGATCTCCTCAGACCTACGATTATCAGGGCGAGTGCGGCACCATCGATGTGTTCAATCCGGAGTCCCGGAAGTTCATCTGGGAGAAGTGCAAGAAGAACTATCGCGATTGGGGCATCGACCTATTCTGGTTGGACAATTCCGAGCCTGACAGCATCGTGTATGATTTTGAGAACTTCCGCTATCAGACTGGCCGCGGAAGTAAGGTTGGCAATGAATATCCCAAGATGTACCTGAAGGCATTCTATGACGGACTGACCGAAGAGGGCGAAGAAGATTTTGTCAGCCTGATCCGCAGCGCGTGGGTCGGAAGCCAGAAATACAGAGGTCTTGTGTGGACCGGGGATGTACAGAGCACCTATGAAGGCTTCAAGGATCAGGTGATCGCGGGCCAGAACATGGGTCTCGCCGGAATCCCCTGGTGGACCACCGATATCGGCGGTTTCATGACCAATGATGTCAACGATCCGGAGTTCAAGGAGCTGCTGGTTCGCTGGTATCAGTACGGAACCTTCTGCCCCATCATGCGTATGCACGGAGACAGAGGCCCCTATGATATTCCGCCTCTTGATAATCGCGATTTTGGCGGTGGTTATCTGCATACCGGCCAGCCCAATGAGCTTTGGAGCTACGGCGATGAAGTGTACGAGATCATGCGGAAGTACCTGGATATCCGTCTTTCCATGATGGATTATGTGGAAGGTCTGATGAAAGAAGCTGCGGAGAACGGCTCCCCTCTGATCCGGACTATGTTCTACGAGTTCCCGGAGGATGAGAAGTGTTGGAACCTGCAGGATCAGTACATGTTCGGACCGGATTACATTGTGGCACCTGTCATGGAACACGGTATGAAGGAGAGAAGTGTGTACCTGCCTGCCGGCAAGTGGACCGATCTTCACACCGGAGCAGCATTTGAAGGCGGCCAGACGGTGGTGGTAAAGACTCCCATCGAGATCATGCCGGTATTCAGGAGAGCATAAAAGGCCGGATTTCCGGCCTCCCGGTATGCTTAGTGGTATAGCGTAAAATCAGGAGGAGCTTGCTCGCTTTGCGGGCAGGCTCCTTATCATCTGCGGTCGCTAAATTTGAGAGCAGGCACTCATTTGGCTCGCCGCTTTATGGTATACTACGTGTTGTAGATGCAACGGGAAAGAGGGATATTCCCTGTACAATTCTCAATATTTCGGAAGTAGACTGACAAAATATCCTTGAAATTGTGCAAGATATCTTGCAAAACAGGGTTGCAAACACAAGATATTGTATGAATGAATTGTAGAAAAAGTATAGAAAACTCGGTTTTCCTTGAAAATACGGTCTATATTTAGTTGCAAGATTTGGTTCAAGTACAATAGGTTGTGGTTCTTTATGTAAACCCCACAAATTGTGCGCACAGCTAAGTTATGGAAACCACTTTAAAGTGTTCCACCAATTCGTAATATTTGAAACCGTTTCACGGTATTGGAAAGGACAAGGCAGATGGAGCAAATATCTGCAAAACGACAAAGAATTTATATTGCCATCGACCTGAAGTCCTTTTACGCTTCGGTGGAGTGTATGGAGCGGGGCCGCGACCCTCTGAGTACCAATCTGGTGGTGGCAGACGCGAGCCGGACGGAGAAAACCATCTGCCTGGCGGTGTCCCCGTCGTTGAAACGATTCGGGATTCCCGGAAGGGCACGGCTTTTTGAAGTGGTGCAGCGGGTGAAGGAAGTGAACCGGGAGAGATTATCCAAAGCTCCGGGGCACCGGTTCACCGGAATGAGCGATTCGGCTGAGGAGCTGGACCGGAATCCCTCCCTTGGGGTGGATTATATCGTGGCGACGCCTCAGATGGCACGGTACATGGCTCTCAGTACGCAGATCTATGATGTGTACATGAAATACGTGTCTCCGGAGGATGTGCATGTTTACTCCATCGATGAGGTTTTCATTGATGCGACGGCGTATCTGAACACCTATCATATGACAGCACATGAACTTGCAATGACCATGGTGCGGGATGTGCTGAGCCAGACGGGAATTACGGCAACGGCAGGTATCGGTACCAATCTGTATCTGGCCAAGATCGCCATGGATATCGAGGCAAAAAAGATGCCGGCGGACGCAGATGGAGTGCGGATTGCGGAGCTGGACGAGATTTCCTTCCGGGAACAGCTATGGGATCACAGACCCCTGACGGATTTCTGGAGGATCGGGCGCGGGTACGCGAAAAAGCTGGAAGCCGCGGGACTAATGACCCTGGGAGATGTGGCTCGTTGTTCGATCGGGGGCCCGGATGATTATTACAATCCCGAACTTCTGTACAAAATGTTCGGGATCAATGCGGAACTCCTCATTGACCATGCCTGGGGATGGGAACCTGTGGGGATCCCGGAGATCAAAGCTTACCGGCCGGAGAGCAATTCCTTAAGCAGCGGGCAAGTGCTTCACTGCGCTTATGAGTACAAAAAGGCGCGCCTGGTTGTGCGGGAAATGATGGATCTGCTGAGTCTGGATCTGGTGTCAAAGGGGCTGGTGACGGATATTGTGGTGCTGGATGTGGGCTATGATGTGGAGAATCTGCTGGATCCAACCCGCCGGGCGGCATATCACGGTCCGGTGGTGGTTGACCGATATGGAAGAGAAGTCCCTAAGGGAGCTCATGGCACAGCACACACCAAAGAGCATACCTCTTCAACAAGAGAGCTGATGGATGCGGTGACGGAAGTCTTTGACCGGGAGGTCGATCCGAACCTGCTGGTGCGCCGGATGAATATTTCCGTGGGCAATCTGATCCCGGAAGCGGAGGCCAGGATCCGAAAGGCGGAAAGCTTTGAACAGATGGATCTGTTTACGGATTATGCTGCACTGGAACGGGAACGGGAAGTGGAGGAAGCTGACCGGGCAAGGGAACGCCGGATGCAGGATGCGATCATCAACATCCGTGACCGATTTGGTAAAAACGCGATTTTGAAGGGAATGAACCTGGAAGAAGGGGCGACGGCGGCTGACCGGAACTCCCAAATCGGAGGACACAAGGCCTAGGCAATGCATCGGAGATCGGAAAGCTGGAAGGATTGACCGAATGGACAACTATCGAGACATGATACATATGCAGCACCCGGATCCTGATCCGGCCCGCCATCCGCGGATGCCCATGATGGACCGGGCTGCGCAATTTTCACCCTTTGCGGCGTTGACCGGGTATGACGATGCCATCGAGGAGACGGCCCGTCTGGTGGGCCATCGGGTGGAACCGGACGAAGATGAGCGCCGGCGGATGGATGAGATGCTGTTCCTTTTGAAGGGGAAGCTGGGAGATCACCCGGAGACCATCGTGACCCATTTTGTACCGGATGAGCGAAAAGAGGGCGGCCAATATGTGAACTTTCGCGGGAATCTGCGCCGGATCGACGAGGCAGAGAAAACGATGCTCTTTACGGACGGGACCGTGATCCGTCTGGAGGATGTCATCGATATCCGGCTGCCGGAGAAGCCGGGAGAGGATACGTGAATGAGCCGGTCCCTGCGACTTTACGGTTTTCGAGGGAGAGGATATAATATTGCTTGATGTGGGAACGCTTCGGCGATTCCCAAAGAGAAGGAGATTTCAAAATGGCATATTACATTACCGATGCGGAGAGCCTTCCGCAGATGCCACTGGGGAAGCTGACGGCCAAGGACCAGATCCTGGTGCTGTCGGGAACACAGGCCAGCATTCCGGTCGCACTGTTCGGATTGCTGAAGGATCTGAAAGTGGAATTTGTCACCGTGCCCGGCATGGATGGGGAGGAAGATCCCTTTGCACTGGGTTACCTGTTTGGGTACTACGCTGCGCAGGCTCGCCCCGGGGAGCAGGTGAAGCTCTATAACCGGGGGACGGAACTGATCCCTGCCAACATTCAGGCACCGGGACAGAAGAAAAAACAGCCGGCGAAGAAACCGGAGGTGT
>JAEEGL010392733.1_pt1 | contig 37328 bp, 25 predicted proteins | sample 9134231 | NCBI WGS metagenome assembly JAEEGL01 (sample SAMN16246548, study PRJNA631951) | gut metagenome | biome: gut microbiome; feature: rumen; material: fiber-attached | host: Bos | place: Iran: Karaj | collected 2018-10 | reverse complement strand
TTCAAAGGGAAGAAGAGATAAGAGAAGAGCTAATTGGAAGATGTCAGCTCCGACTCTTGTTAAGTGCAGCAAGTGCGGTGCTCTGATGGTTCCTCACAGAGTATGTAAGGCATGCGGCTCTTACAACAAGAAAGAGATCATTACAGTAGACTGAGCATATCCTGCATAGTACGGTTATGTATCCGTAGGATGTGTATAATACAGTTTTATGACTAAAAAAAGAAGGCTATGGTCTTCTTTTTTTAGTATATGTTATCGTGGTACCGTATATTGGCGGGTGAAACAGGTATGAAGACAGAAGACATATGTGACAGATTCATAACCGGAAAGACGCTTAAAGCAGAACCGTTTGGAGACGGGCATATAAATGATACGTATAGGATATACGCAACAGAAGGCATATATGTTCTGCAGCGTCTGCAGCCCAAAATGAGAACAGACAGTTTGGAGCATAACTATGAGGTGTATTCCGATGTGCTCGATCATGCAGGGATACTGTACCCTAAATGGGTTAAAGACTTTGACGGTAAATACTTTTACACGGATGATAATGGTAATAGTTGGCGGATGTATCCTTTCATCGACGGAAGTTTATTAAGTGCACCGCTTAAGAGGGAGAGACTTTTTGCCCTTGGTCAGGGAATTGCCGGATTACATGTAGCATTTGGCAGTATGGATGGCAAGCCTGAGGCTGTATATCCGATGCTTCATGATCTAAAATACTATTATGACAGATATGTCAGTATCCTTAAGCGGGATGATGTGCGCCCGGACAGACGGGATGACCATTTAGAAGCTGTGATCGAAAGTTCGATCGGCTGGTTTGTGGATAAAGGTTTGGAAGAAAAGAGGATAGTTCACGGAGATCCGAAACTTGCCAATATTCTTTTCAAAGATGAAAAAGTCATTGCTTTTCTTGATATGGATACCGTGATGATGGGCTCTTTGTCGGAGGATATTGCAGACTGTATACGTTCATGCTGTGTGTCGGATAAAAAGACGGACAGAGATGCTGCAAGGATCATTGTGGATGGATACGTAAGTGCAGCCCCAAAGGATATGGCAGAAGAGATTAAGGACAGACTGTCATATGCTTTTGAGAAGATCTGCTTTGAACTTGCATTAAGATACTATACGGACTTCATATCGTCATATGGCATCTTTAAGGAAAAATATCCGGGATATGGTCTTAAACGTGCCGAAGAACTGATCGGTCTGTCCCGGTTGCTTATAAACTGACCTACCCGATCTGTTCAGATCGGGTCTTTTGTCAGCATCAAAAAGTGATCCATATAATGACAGAATTTAATAAGTGTTCCCGGATATCGTAAAGTAAAATGTATGCAGTTGTTTTCGCAGATAAGACTGCAAAAATGAGTATTGGTTGAATGTATTCTTTTGTTGAATGGAGAAGAGTATGAGCGGACATTACAATAATTTTAAAACGGTGGTATATATTCCTGCACAGGTTGCGGCTTCATTTACGGTTGATAAGCTTAAGTCGGAATATGAGTTTCTGGAAAAATACATAGGCCTTGATAAGGTCTATTTGGAGACTCATCGCGGCGGATGCGACGTAGCTGAAGAACAACTTATGATGGTCAAGGCTTTCCTTGAGAATAAGGGGGTTACCGTTTCGGGCGGTATAACCACGACAGTTGATGATTTCAAAGGGGCGGTCCCGGGCAAGAGAAGGATCTTTAATACATTCTGCTATTCCGATCCCGGTATGAGAAGTCGTATTAAACAGATAGCCGAATACACAGCCGGTTTTTTTGATGAAGTGATATTGGATGATTTCTATTTTACCAATTGTACCTGCGACAGCTGTATAGCTGTTAAAGGTGACAGAGACTGGGTTACGTTCAGGCAGGAGCTGATGCGCGATGTGTCAAAGAATCTTATTGTGGATCCGGCCAAAAAGATCAATCCCAAGATAAAGATGGTGATCAAATACCCCAACTGGAGGGAGTCATACCATTTTACCGGATATCTTCCGCAGATACAGGATGAGATATTTGATGCCACATATATAGGTACGGAGACAAGAAGTCCGTCATATGCCGATCAGCATCTTCCTGAATACTTAAGTTATTCGTTGGTAAGATTCATGGAGAATGCATGGCCCGGCAGGTGTGGCGGGGGATGGTTCGATCCATATCAGTGCTGGTCATCCGACAGATATATGGAGCAGGCATATCTTACGGCTTTTGCCGGCGCTAAGGAACTTATGCATTTCCAGTGGAGTGATCTTATAGATAACCCGTTCGTGTGCGCGCTTGGATTACAACTTGGTAAGATAGACGATCTTTTGGATAAAACAGGCAGACCCAAAGGAATTCCCGTGTATGTGCCGCATGCATCATGCGGGGAGAATCATTTGGAGATGAGACTTGGTATGTTAGGAATACCTTTAGAACCCACTCCGGTATTCCCTGTTGATGCAGAAAAGATCATACTTACACAGACAGCGCTCGGGGATGATGATATCGTGAATAAACTGGTATCTTTCGTTAAGGAAGGTAAAGATGCGATCATAACCACGGGATTTCTTAAGGGGGCCGGAGAAGAGCTTATAAAAGCCGGTCTTACGGAAGCGAATCTGACGGGCAGAAGATATGCCGTTACCAGGTATCATGTGACAGGTGATGAAGCCGGATATATTGAGGATAGAGATCCTATTCTTTTCCCGGAGATCGTTCATGGCAACAATGCTTCATGGTCATTGCTTAACGGCGGAGACGGTGATCTTCATGCCTCCCTGTTCTTAAGAAGTGCATTCGGGAAAGGCAGACTTTATATTATGGCAGTTCCGGATAATGATGCGGATCTATACAGACTTCCGAGAGCGGTTACGGATGTATATAAGAGGGCATTGATGTGCAGGGAGAATGATACCTATGCTACCGGCAGGGACTTTTCAATGTTTACCTATGATGATGGCGGCATGATCCTATACAGATATGTTAAGAACAGGGTTAAGCCTGAGCATGTTACCCTGCATACTAATAAGAAGGTAAAGGCGCTTAGGGATATAGTTAATGACAGAGAATACCGGGTTAGGGAAGTGACGGTTTTTGAAGACTTCGAGAAGATAACTGAGTATGTTGCCGATATTGTGCTTAATCCGGGGGTGATCGCGGCATATAAATGGGAAGAGTAGCAGAAGATTTTCAGACGAAGGAAGGAGATACATATGTCAGTTAAATGGGGTGTATTGGGAACAGCCAATATTGCAAAGGGATGTACGATCCCCGGGATGAAGATGGCGGATAACTGTGAATTGTATGCCATAGCCGGAAGAAATGAGGATAAGGTCAACTCATTTAAGGATGAGTATGGGTTTAAAAAGGCATATTACGGATATGAAAAGCTGCTTGAAGATCCTGATATTCAGGCGGTATATATTCCTCTTCCGAACGGTCTGCATAAGGAGTGGGTGTTAAGGGCCCTTAAGGCAGGCAAGCATGTGCTGTGTGAAAAACCAATGGCTCTTAATGCGCAGGATGCAAAAGAGATGTTTGATACTGCCAGAAAGAACAATGTATTCCTTATGGAAGCGTTTGCGTATCTGCACAGCCCTTATGTGGATGCCCTCAGGGCGGATATTGACAGCGGGATTATAGGTAAAGTGGATTATATAGAGACAGCTTTCGTAGGACAGGGTATGACTGAGGACATACGTCTTTATAAGGAACTGGGAGGCGGTGCGGTCTATGATCTCGGATGTTATTGTACCAGCATGATCTTATCGCTTACGGATGCAGAACCTTCCATGGTTCTTGCCAATGCGGAATTCGGAGGCAAAGATGTGGATATGTTCTCTTCGGCGCTTCTTAAGTTTGATAACGGACTGAGGGCTTCATTCAATGTGGGAATGATATTTGAACCGGGTTCCTACGGCAGATGGGACAGACTGTATATACACGGGACGAAAGGGACCATAGTCTCGTCTGTTGAATACAATCAGGCCGGAGATTTAAATTATACCGTGATATCTGAAGGCAAAAAGCTTTTAAGAACCATTCATGCGGATCACAATTATATGCTGGAGGTAAGACAGCTGGGCAGGTGCATAGAAAATGGAGAGGCACCGCATGTAACCGAGGCTTTTTCGATAAGGAACTCGGGATTGCTTGACATGATATTACAAGAGATAGGGTACTAATCCAGATCTTTAAAATGGAATTCTTTGCCACCGCCTGCATAGTCGCCCACGATCTGACCGCTTCCTTCAAGGATGTATTTGTAGGTGATGAGTCCTTCAAGGCCTACGGGACCTCTGGCGTGAAGCTTGCTTGTGCTTATACCGACCTCCGCACCGAATCCGTAGCGGAATCCGTCAGCGAATCTTGTAGAGCAGTTATGATATACCCCGGCTGAATCAACGAGCGATTCAAACAGTTTAACTGCCTCGGTATCATCGGAGATGATGGAATCCGTATGATGAGAGCCATATCTGTTGATATGGTCTATAGCAGCCTGGATGTTTTCGACGACCTTGACGGAAGCCTTAAGGTCAAGATACTCTATATAACCTTCTTTACCCACTGCTTCTACGGGAATTATCCCTCTGGTCTGGAAATCACCCTTTATCGTAACACCGCACTCATTATAGTGCTTATACAGCTTGGGCAGGAACTCTTTGGCTATATCCTTATGTACAAGGATGGTCTCTACGGAGTTGCATGCTGCCGTATACTGAGTCTTGGCATCTGCAAGTATGGGAAGAGCCATATCCTGATCGGCGGCTTTGTCCACATATATATGACATATTCCGTCAGCGTGTCCCATTACCGGTATCTTGGTATTATCCATTATGTATTTGACAAATGCATTGGATCCTCTGGGAATCAACAGATCCACATCACCGTAGCACTCAAGCAGTTCGTCGATCTCGCTGTGAGATGTGGCCTGATACAGACAGTCTTTGGGAAGTCCGGCTTCCGCTATGGCCCCGTGTATCAGATCAAAGAGGACTTTGTTGGTGTTGGCAGTCTCTTTTCCGCCTTTAAGTATGGCGCAGTTGCCGCTCTTTATGCACAGTGAGGCGATCTGTATCATGGCATCGGGTCTGGCCTCAAAGATCACGCCGATCACTCCAATGGGGCAGGTAACGCGTGACAGAGTAAGCCCTTCGTCAAGCTGTCTGTGTAAAGTGACATTGCCTAAGGGGTCGGGAAGGTCTCTTAGAATTTTTAATCCGTCCAATACCGATAAAAGCTTTTTGTCGTCAAATCTCAATCTTTTTAAAACGGCACTGTTGACACCTGCATCTTCTGCCTGAGCCATATCAATATTATTGGCGGTATATATATCACCGGAGTGCGCGCTTAAGGCTACACTGATAAGAGAGAGGGCTCTGTTGCGGGCTTCAATCCCTGTGGCAGCCAGGTAAGGCGCTGAAACTTTCATGTTTTTGGCATCTTCGCGTATACTCATATATCCTCCGCTTAAAGTATTTACAAAAAAGTTGAATTGATTGTACCATATATGGAGTATTTATGGTACAATAATTCAGTCGTGCCACTAAAATGCAGAATGTATGCATATTCAGGGCATGTAGGTATCGGCAGGCGTGGTTCATCGGTAGAACGTTAGCTTCCCAAGCTGAAAAGGCGGGTTCGACTCCCGTCGCTTGCTTAAGTAGGATAATTAACCGGTTAAGTAATGCATGGGGGATTCACATGGAGTATACCAAAGTTGCTTTAGATGCCATGGGCGGAGATAATGCACCGGCATGTAATGTAACGGGAGCGCTTAGAGCGATCAAAGAGAATGACAGCCTTATAGTATACCTTGTTGGCAGAGAAGATGATATCAATAAGGCTCTGGCTGATCCTGATATCAATGAAGGCATTGATTATGACAGGGAGAGACTCTTTGTAGTTGATGCTCCCGAAGTGATCGAGAATGCCGAGCCACCGGTTATGGCTATACGTAAGAAGAAGGATTCTTCGATAGTCAAGGCAATGAACATGGTCAAGGAAGGCGAATGCGATGCTTACGTCTCAGCCGGCTCGACCGGAGCCACTCTGGTGGGCGGACAGGTGATAGTCGGACGAATCCGCGGAGTAGAGAGAGCGCCTTTGGCTCCCCTTATTCCGACAAGCGACGGAGTGGCACTTATCATTGACTGTGGAGCCAATGTTGATGCAAGACCCACGATGTTAGTACAATTCGCCAAGATGGGCTCCATATATATGGAGAGCATCATGGGGGTTAAGAATCCCAAGGTCGGGTTGGTCAATATAGGTGCGGAAGAGGAAAAGGGCAATGCATTGGTAAAAGAGACATATCCGCTTTTGAAGGCCTGCCCTGATATCAATTTTGTAGGCAGTGTGGAAGCGAGAGATATTCCTTTCGGAGTCGTTGATGTTGCCGTATGTGATGCGTTTGTCGGCAATGTGATAATAAAGACTTATGAAGGTACCGGCAATGTGCTTTTAAGCAAGCTTAAGGAAGGTCTTATGTCCGGAGTAAGGACCAAGATCGGAGCGTTGTTGATAAAGCCGATGCTTAAAGATACGCTTAAGAGATTTGATGCTTCCGAATATGGCGGAGCACCGATGCTTGGACTTAACGGACTGGTCGTTAAGACGCATGGAAGCAGTACACCCAAGGAGATCAGGAATACGCTGATCCAGTGTGTGCAGTTTAAAGAACAGGATATAAGCAATAAGATCAGAAAAGTGATAGCAGTCTAGGAGGAATTTATGGAACTTGAGAAGCTTAAGAAAGTTATAGCCGAAGTGCTCAGTGTTGATCCCGAAGAGATCACGATGGAGACTACATTTATGGATGATCTTGGGGCTGATTCGCTGGATGTATTCCAGATCATCATGGGACTTGAGGAAGAATTTGATATTGAGATCCCGCCCGAGAAGGCAGAGAGCATCACTACGGTAGGCGAGGCCGTAGAGCTTATCAGAAAAGAACTCAATTAAGTAGCAAAAGAGTATTGTATATATTACATTTTTACATCGCTTTATCAAAAAGCCCCATTATATAGGGCTTTTTGGTTTGTAAAGGAATTATACTTTATGGAGATGATCCGGGCTGATAAAGATAACTCTATATTGGAGGAAAAGATCGGATATCGGTTTGCCGATAAGTCCTTACTTAACACGGCTCTTACCCACAGTTCTTACGCAAATGAACAGAAAAACGGTACGTGCGCAGATTATGAGAGGCTTGAGTTCTTGGGTGATGCAGTTCTTGAGATGGTCTCAAGCGATCATCTTTTTCATAAGAACCCTGATATGCCGGAGGGAAAGCTTACCAAATTAAGGGCATCTATGGTCTGTGAACCCGCGCTGGCCAGATGCGCGCGTGATATTGACCTGCAGGAATTCATAAGACTTGGTAAAGGTGAGGAGCACACGGGAGGCCGTGACAGAGATTCGATCATCTCAGATGTCATGGAAGCGCTTATAGGTGCCGTATATCTGGATGGAGGAATAGACAGGGCAAGGGAACTGATATTTAAGTTTGTCCTGGAGGATTTAAAAGACGGTGCGCCGTTTAAGGACAGCAAGACCTTATTGCAGGAGATAATCCAGGCAAGGGATTATAAGAGCTTTGAGTATCGGATTGTTGGAGAAAAGGGCCCTGAACATGATAAGGTGTTCATTGCCGAAGCATTTCTTGACGGGGAAGTGATAGGTAACGGACAGGGCAGGACAAAAAAGGCGGCAGAGCAAATGGCTGCAGCCGAAGCTATAGACAGATTAAAAGGAAAGAAGTAACAGGATGTATCTTAAAAGGATTGAGGTGCAGGGATTTAAATCCTTTGCCAACAAGATAACATTTCAATTCCATAACGGAATAACAGGTATAGTCGGACCTAACGGATCAGGTAAAAGTAATGTTGCCGATGCTGTTCGTTGGGTGCTTGGTGAACAGAGGATCAAGCAACTTAGAGGAGCATCCATGCAGGATGTCATATTTGCCGGAACAGAGATGCGTAAGCCGTTAAGCTATGCTTATGTTGCCATCACGCTTGATAATTCGGATCATCAGCTGGCGATAGATTTTGACGAGGTCACTGTAGCCAGACGTCTGTACCGTTCGGGTGAGAGTGAGTATCTTATCAACGGCTCTCCATGCAGACTTAAGGATGTCAATGAGATGTTCTATGATACCGGTATCGGAAAAGAGGGTTATTCCATCATTGGACAGGGTCAGATAGATGCGATCCTTTCAGGTAAGCCGGAAGAAAGAAGAGAACTCTTTGATGAGGCAGCAGGTATAGTCAAGTTCAAGCGCCGTAAGATAGCATCAGAGAAAAAACTTGAAGAAGAACGCAACAATATGGTGCGTATCTCGGACATATTGGGAGAACTTGAAAAACAGGTCGGCCCGCTTGAAAAACAGGCAGCCAAGGCTAAGACTTACCTTGCAAAAAAGGAAGAATTAAAGACTTTGGATGTCAATTCTTTCCTGCTTGAGAACAACTCCATCAAAGAGAGACTTAATCAGACAAATGAACATTTGGCCAACGCTACGAAGAGTTACGAAGAAGCGGATGCCAAGTATGAGAATATAAGGCAGGAATATGAGGATACGCTTACTGTCATAGAAGAACTCGAAAAGACGATCGAGGAAGAGAGAAAGACCCTAAGCGAGACAGGAAGCATAAGGCAGAGACTTGAAAGCCAGATCGAACTGTTAAAGGAGCAGATCAATTCAATAAAAGGCAATGAGGCTCATCTTGATACACGAAAGGAAAGTGTATCCAAGGAACTTGAGGCCAAGCAGATCGAGGAACAGGGAGTATCGGATCAGAAGTCGGCTGTTGATAAGCGTCTTGAAGAGGCCAATCTTGCAAAAGAGGAAGCTGAGAAGAAACTTAATGAGATACAGTTCGGTATAGAGGAGATCAATACCGATATTGAGAACTGCAAGAATGAGATCATAAAAGCCGTGGATGAACGAGGAAGGATACGTTCAAGAGCCGAGAGGATCACGGCCATGCAGGAGCAGATAGACATTCGTAAGGCCGAGCTTACAAGTAAGCTTGTATCCGCACGTACGGATGAGGCCAAGCAGCAGGATGTCATCAAGCAGTATGAAGAAGAATTCCGGAAGATATCCGATGAGATAGCCGAGCTTAATGAGAAGCAGAAGCAGATGGAGGAGAATGTCGCATCCTATAAGCAGCAGCTTACGGATATGGATACGCGTCTTCGGGATGTACAGGTTAAATATCATCAGGATAAGAGTAAGCTTGAGACACTGTCCAATATTACCGAACGTTATGAGGGATATGGCGGTTCTGTCAAGCGCGTGATGGAGCAGAAGGGCAAATACAAGGGAATAATAGGTGTAGTTGCCGATATCATAAGCGCGGATAAAAAGTATGAGACGGCTATAGAGACGGCTCTCGGCGGTAATATCCAGAATGTGGTTACCGATGATGAAGAGACGGCCAAGAAGGTGATAGCATTCCTCAAACAGGAGAAGGCCGGAAGAGCCACATTTTTACCTCTAACAAGTATTAAGAACCCTCAGGAGTTCAAGACACCTGAGGTACTTGATGAAAAGGGCGTGTTGGGTCTCGCCGACAGCCTTGTTAAGACCAAAAAGGAATATGTCAATGTGGCAAAGGCAATGCTTGGCAGAATAGTAGTTGTTGACAATGTGGACAATGCGGTAAAGATTGCCCGCAAATACGACTATGGTGTAAGAATGGTCACTCTTGAAGGCGAATTGTTAGTGCCCGGCGGTGCCATAAGCGGCGGTGCATTTAAGAATAACAGCAATCTTCTCTCAAGAAGACGAGAGATGGATGAGCTGAATAAGGAGATAAAAGAAGCGCTCACTGAGATAGACAAACTGTTATCTTCCATTGAGGAGACCAAAGAGAAGCGTAACAGCGAGCGTGTAGAGATAGAGAAGCTTAAGTTAACCACACAGGAGAAGTTTATTGCTCAGAATACCGCAAGACTTAACTTAACGTCTGCACGTAACAGACAGGAAGAGAACAAAGCGGATTATGACAGCCTTAAGAACGAATCTGCGGAACTTGAGAAGCAGATAGCAGAGAATGCTACGGAAAAAGAGGCTATTGATGAGGAACTCAAGGCATCTCTTAAACTTGAGCAGGATAAGACTCAGTATATCGGCATGAGGCAGCAGGAACTTGAAGAGAGACATCAAACTGAGACTGAGGCAGCAGGTGCGCTTAAGAACGCCGAGGTTGAGGTCGAGAAGATCCTGCAGCAGGTAGGATTCGAGCAGCAGAACCTTGAGCGTATCAGGCAGGAGAGGGAGCGCTTTGAGGAAGAATTAAAAGAGATCATGGGAGAGATCGGCGGAGGCGCGGCTCTTATCGAGGAGAAGCAGCGCAACATATCCGAGATCGAGGAAACCATAAAGAATTCTTATACTACTGAGGAAGAGACAGGCGGTAAGCTTAACGAAGATATCAAGAAGAAAGAAGAACTGAGCGAAAAGCAGAAGAACTTCTTTACGATACGTGAAGAACTCTCAGAGGAACGTTCAAGACTTGATAAAGAAAAATACAGACTGCAGGCTGCGGTTGAGAAGCTTTCGGAGTCTATTCAGGCACAGATCGATTACATGTGGAATGAGTATGAGATCACGTTAAGGGATGCCGAGACACTAAGAGATCCGGACATGACGGATTTATCAGCCATGAAGTCGGGCGTGAACAGGCTTCGTGATGAGATTAAGAAACTTGGAGACGTCAATGTCAATGCGATAGAAGAATATAAGGAAGTATCCGAGAGATACAATTTCCTTAAGACACAGCATGATGATCTGGTCGAATCCGAGAAGACTCTGATGGGCATCATAGAAGAACTTGATACGGCCATGAGAAGGCAGTTTAAAGAGAAGTTCCATGCCATTGAAGCGGAATTCGACAAAGTCTTCAAAGAATTGTTCGGAGGCGGACACGGTACTTTGGAACTGATGGAGGATCAGGATATCCTCGAAGCAGGCATAAGGATCGTTGCACAGCCACCCGGAAAGAAACTGCAGAATATGATGCAGTTATCCGGCGGTGAGAAGGCTTTGACCGCTATAGCGCTTCTCTTTGCGATTCAGAACCTTAAGCCTTCACCCTTCTGTCTGTTGGATGAGATCGAGGCGGCGCTTGATGAGAGCAATGTCGAAAGGTTTGCCAAATATCTGCACAAGCTTACAAAGCATACACAGTTTATCGTGATCACACACAGACGCGGTACCATGGAGAGGGCCGACAGACTGTACGGTATCACTATGCAGGAGAAGGGAATCTCCACCTTGGTAAGCGTTAATCTTGTTGAGGAGGCATTGAGTTAATGGCAGGTTTTTTTGCGAGGTTAAGAGATGGCCTAAGCAAGACAAGGGATAATATAGTCGGCGGGATAGAGAACGTGTTCTCTTCACATGACAAGATCGATGATGACTTCTACGAAGAACTTGAAGAGATCTTAATAATGGGTGATGTCGGTGTTCATGCCACGGACCGGATCTTGGACAAGTTAAAGGAAGATGTTAAGACCTATAGGATAAAAAGGCCCGATGAATGCCGTGAATATCTGATCGAAGGAATTAAGGAACAGATGAAGGTCACAAGAGATGATTATGAGTTCCTAAGTAAGCCCAGTGTGGTCATGGTAATCGGAGTGAACGGTGTGGGTAAGACCACTACCATAGGAAAGCTTGCCGCCATATACAGAGCCAATGGTAAGAAGGTACTTATCGCTGCGGCGGATACGTTCAGGGCAGCTGCTACGGAACAGCTTGAAGAGTGGGCAAAAAGGGCAGAGGTTGACATAATATCAGCCAAGGAGGGAGCTGATCCCGGAAGCGTGCTTTTTGATGCGACACAGGCTGCAAAGAGCAGGAAAGTGGATGTGCTCTTATGTGATACCGCAGGCAGACTTCACAATAAGAAGAATCTGATGAATGAGCTTGAGAAGCTTAATCGTATAATCGATCGAAACCTTCCGGACTATAAGAGAGAGAATCTTATCGTTTTGGATGGAACGACCGGACAGAATGCGCTTATGCAGGCCAAGGAATTCTCCGAGGTCGCACCTTTATCCGGAATAGTGATAACCAAGATGGACGGAACGGCCAAGGGCGGTATCGCTATAGCCATTCAGTCGGAGCTTGGTATTCCGGTAAAATACATTGGAGTGGGCGAAAAGATCACGGATCTGCAGGAATTCGATCCTGATACATTCGTAAAGGCGCTTTTTTCAACCGGTGAACAGACCGGTGACATAGAGGAGAATGGTTATGTTGACGCTTGATAAATTTGAGGAAGCCTATGAGGCGGTCTCTAAGGTTGCACTTGAGACCAAACTTGTATACAGTGACTACTTAAGTTCACAGACGGGCGGTAAGGTATATCTTAAGCCTGAGAACATGCAGTTTACGGGTGCATATAAGTTAAGAGGTGCGTACTATAAGATAAGCACTTTAAGCGATGAGGAGAGATCAAAGGGGCTGATCACCGCATCTGCGGGTAATCACGCTCAGGGTGTCGCTTATGCGGCCAAGTGTTTTGGAGCCAAGGCTGTTATAGTGATGCCGACCACAACTCCGCTTATCAAAGTCAACCGGACCAAGAGCTACGGAGCAGAAGTGATATTGCACGGTGATGTATATGATGAAGCCTGTGCACATGCTTTGGAACTGGCTGAGAAAAATGGTTATACATTCATTCATCCGTTTGATGATCCTGTGGTTGCTACAGGACAGGGAACTATCGCGATGGAGATAGTCAAGGAATTGCCCTTGGTAGATTATATTCTGGTCCCGATCGGAGGGGGCGGCCTTGCAACGGGAGTATCCGTGCTGGCCAAACTGCTCAATCCCAAGATAAAGGTGATAGGTGTAGAGCCTGCCGGTGCGGCGTGCCTTAAGGCATCCCTTAAAAAAGGAGAAGTGGTCACATTGGACGGGGTCAATACGATCGCGGACGGCACGGCTGTCAAAACACCGGGCAAGGAGATATTCCCATATCTTAAAGAGAATTTGGATGATGTGCTGACGGTTGAGGATGAGGACCTGGTCGTTTCTTTCCTTGATATGGTAGAGAATCATAAGATGGTAGTCGAGAATTCCGGACTGCTTACCGTGGCGGCTCTTAAGCAGCTTGACTGTAAGGATAAAAAAGTCGTGTCAATCCTTTCGGGAGGCAATATGGATGTCATTACCATGTCATCTGTAGTCCAGCAGGGCCTTATTATGAGAGACAGGATATTTACCGTATCCGTTCTTCTGCCGGATAAGCCGGGAGAACTGACACGTGTATCGGGTATCATCGCTGCAGAGAACGGCAATGTTATCAAGCTCGAACATAATCAGTTCGTATCGATCAACCGTAATGCGGCGGTTGAACTTCGCATTACCCTCGAAGCTTTCGGAACCGAGCATAAGACCACTATTCTTGACAGGTTGAGCGAAGAAGGGTATAAGCCCAAGATCGTAAGGACAAATATCTGATTTTTATTGCAGTTTGGGGTGAAACGGGGTTATAAGCATGACAGATATTTATAAGATCGCTTTTGATGAACCGGCAAAAGCTTGGAATGAAGCGCTTCCCATAGGCAACGGAAGACTTGGCGGGATGGTATTCGGTAATACTCATACCGAACGTATCCAGCTTAATGAAGACAGCGTATGGTACGGGGGCAGACAGGATCGTATCAATCCGTCCGCTCTTGATAAACTGCCGGAGATTCGTAGGCTTATATTTGAAGGCAGGATCCACGAGGCGGAGGAATTATGTACCTTCGCTTTGTCCGGAATCCCGGAGAACGAGCGCCATTATGAACCGCTTGGCAATCTGTTTATCGAGTTTGACGGTACTGATACGGAGTACTCAGGCTATCACAGAGAACTCGATATAGAGAATGCCATAGTTAAGACTGTGTTTACCCAAAACGGAGTAACATATAAAAGAGAGGTTATAGCAAGCTTCGTAGCGGGTGCGATCATAATACATCTGACGGCCGATAAAAAAGGCAGTCTTTCTTTTCATACACAACTCGGAAGAGGCTTTAAGCCTTGGGAGGATAAGCCATATCAGGCACAATCCATAAGAAGACAGAATTATAATGTATATTCGGACAGTATCAGGTCATATCCCGGCTGTATCCAGCTGATGGAGGCCGTGCCGGGAGGTAAGGGTGGAATATCCTTGGCTGCCGGAGTGAAGGTGATTCCGTTTGGCGGGAGTACCGAACTAATTGGCAATACCACTTTGGTAAAGTGCGCGGAAGAGGCTTTGATCTTAATATGTGCCGATACAACATTCAGGGAAGAGGATCCGGTACATTCAGTGCTTGAAAGGCTTGAAAGAGTATCGGCCCGTTCGTGGAATGAACTGCTTACAGAGCATACGAAGGATTACAGGGAATTATTTGACAGAGTCACACTAAGGATAGAAGGGCAGGACGATATCGTCAGATTCTTTCAGTTCGGAAGATATCTTCTGATCGCAAGCTCCAGACCGGGATCACTTCCTGCCAATCTTCAGGGGATATGGAATGAGGATTTTGCTCCGCCATGGGGCAGTAAATATACGATCAATATCAATACTCAGATGAATTACTGGCCCGCACTTGTCACCAATCTGACCGAATGTACGGAACCGCTGCTTACACATCTTAAGAGGATCGCGGTGACAGGGGCAGAGACGGCGCGCAGGATGTACGGGTGCGGTGGATTTATGGCTCACCATAATACGGATATTTGGGCGGATACGGCTCCGCAGGATGTATGTATAAGTGCATCCTATTGGGTCATGGGAGGCGCATGGCTTTCCCTGCATATATGGGAACAGTACCTGTTTATACAGGATGCTGAATTCTTGAAAGAGAATTATCCGATCATGAGGGAAGCTGCTGTATTTGTAATGGATTATCTGGTGGAGGATGGGGAGCATCTTGTAACCTGTCCTACGCTTTCGCCTGAGAATACATATATACTTCCGAATGGTGAAAAGGGTGTGATCTGTAAAGGCGCATCCATGGACAATCAGATCATGACGGAACTCTTGACCGCATGCATTAAAGCAGAAGAAATACTTGCTATCGGAGATGACGGCGGGATTGGTAAAAGGGCTGCAGAAGTGCTTGCAAGACTTGCTCCCATAAGTGTGGGTAAGTATGGCCAAATCATGGAGTGGAATGAAGACTATGATGAAGAAGAGCCGGGACACAGGCACGTATCACAGTTATTTGCTCTATACCCGGGAAGCCAGATAACGAAAAGTAAAACGCCGGAACTTATGAAAGCGGCGGCTAAGACATTGGAGAGAAGGCTGTCATTCGGAGGTGGGCATTCCGGATGGAGCAGAGCGTGGATAATCAATCTCTATGCCAGGCTTGGGATGGGAGATGAGGCGCATGAGAATATATGCAAGCTTATCAAGGATCAGACATTGCCCAATCTTTTCGATGATCACCCGCCTTTCCAGATAGACGGCAATTTCGGATGCTGCGCGGGAATAGCAGAGATGTTAATACAGAGTCACGAGTCAGAGATAAGCATACTCCCGGCTCTGCCAAAAGAATGGAAAAACGGCTATGTAAGCGGACTTAAGATACGCGGCGGACGTATATTAAAAGAACTGGAATGGAAAGACGGAAAAATAATAAAATGCGAAATAAAAAATAATAACAATTAGGTCAAGAAAATATAAAAATTTCTGTGAAAAGTAAACAAAAATATGTTAAAATGTTCTAGTGTTTTGTAATAAATTTGTCTTGGAGATCTGTTAATGAAGAGTGAGACCGGTAAGAAAATAATAATTACGTTAATCGTTTTAGCTGTCTTCGTCGGTATATGTGTATTGTTATCAATGCGTAAGGTCGAAGACTTTTCGGACAAATACGAAGGGGTGGACTTAAGTTCCGACGTGGCCGGAATGGAACGTGTTGGAACTTATACGGGTTATCTTCATGATCATGCCGGTGAAGAAGTATCTGCCGATACGGAGTTTGATGTCGACATTTTTGATTATCAGGCCGAAGGCGATGTATCGGTCAATGAAGAATTTGGTCAGAAGGGTCTTTTTACGGGATCCGAATCAGCGGTCACATTTAAGATCAACGCTCCCAAAGCGGGATTATATACATTACATACAGAATATCTGCTTCCGCAGTCTCGCGGAGTTCCGGCAGAGAGAATCGTTTATATCAACGGTGAGATTCCATTTGAAAATGCAAGAAATATTACTTTTACCAGAATCTGGACAGACGGCGGCGATGTCAGGATTGACAATCAGGGCAATGAGATCCGTCCTACTCAGATTGAGGTTTTTGACTGGCAGGAAGCCTACTTTAAGGATGACAGAGGCTACATTGTAGATCCCTATCTTTTCTATCTTGAAAAGGGTGTCAATGAACTTAAGATCGAGGCCGAGAATGAACCTATGATCATTAAGAAGCTTACGTTTGCAGGAGCCAAAGATGCTGTTACATACGATCAGTATCGCGCATCACTTCCGGCGGATAACGGTTCGCAGACGGCTGCGGATTATACACAGGTTGTTCAGGGTGAGGATTCAACCAATCGTTCCGAGTCTTCACTGTATGCCAAGTACGACAGATCTTCGCCGACTACCGTTCCCAACAGTGTCACCAATACGGTACTCAATTACGTGGGCGGTGATACATGGCGCAGTACCGGTCAGTGGATCGAGTGGGATTTTGAAGTGCCTGAAGATGGCTACTACAATATCATGATAAAGGGCCGTCAGAATTATTCAAGAGGAAGCGTCTCAAGCAGAAGCGTATATATTGACGGTAAGATTCCTTTTGAAGAGTTAAGAGAATTGCCTTTTGCATACGGCAATGACTGGGAATATAAGGATCTGGCCGATGAATCGGGAGTTCCTTATGACATATATCTTACAAAGGGTAAGCATACAATAAGACTTGAAGCTACTCTTGGAGGTGTCGGACCTATCCTGGCAGATCTTGAGGATTCGACATTCAGACTTAACCAGATATATCGTAAGATCCTGGTATATACGGGAGCCAATCCCGACCAGTACAGAGATTACAAGATCGATACCACATATCCCGAGATCATTGAGGCTATGGATCTTGAGTCAAAGCGTCTTTATAAGATCGTTGATGACATGGTCGCATACAGCGGACAGAAGGCCGACAGTATAGCGTCTGCTCAGACAGTTGCACAGCAGCTTGAGCGTTTCTGCAGGAAGCCTCAGAAGATCACGACGGAGTTCGTTACGTTTAAGGATAATATCACGGCTCTTGGTACCGCATCGCTTAACATGAGCATTACAAGACTTGATGTGGACTACCTCGTAGTATCAGGCAAGAACGTTAAGCCCGAGAAGAAGCAGGCTAACTTCTTCACCAAGCTCGGACACGAGGCCGCATCATTTATCGCATCATTCTTTGTTGATTACAATTCGGTGGGTGATGTATATGATGAGAGCGCAGGAGATAAGATCGTAAAGGTATGGATACTTACGGGACGTGACCAGGGTACGATACTTAAGGCCATGGTCGATGATACTTTCTCGCCCCAGACAGGTGTAAAGGTTAACGTGGAGATTGTTGATCCTACGGCCGTACTTAATGCGGTTATGGCGGGAAGAGGTCCCAATGTTGTACTTTCAATAGGAGCGGATCAGCCTGTTAACTACGCGCTCCGTAATGCGGTAGAAGATCTGACCCAGTTCCCTGACTGCAAGGAAGTATTGTCACATTATTCGGAGAGCTCATACGAGCAGTACCGTCTTGATGAGCATATATATGCTATTCCCGAGACTCAGACCTTCAACGTTATGTTCTATCGTAAGGACGTATTGGATGAACTGGGACTTGAGGTTCCGCAGACATGGCAGGATCTTATAGAAGAACTTCCTACCATCCAGGGTAATAACCTTTCTGTAGGAATACCTACCGCAGCCGGTTCTTCTGCGGCAGCTGCGGCTTCCACACAGATCATGTCCAATGTACCGGATCTGTCAATGTACTTCTCTTTACTCTTCCAGTACGGCGGAGACATGTACAATGAAGAAGGTACCAAGACAAGAGTTGATGATGAGGCCGGAGTTAAGGCGTTTGATGATTATGTAAGATACTTCAATGACTACGGTATCCCGACAGTGTATGATTTCGTCAGCCGTTTCAGATCGGGAGAGATGCCGATCGGTATCGCTGCATATTCTACATACAATACTTTGATGGTATCGGCACCCGAGATTCGCGGACTGTGGGATTTCACGGTTATTCCGGGAACCGAGAGAGTTGATGAAGCAGGTAATACTTATATCGATCGTTCAGACTTCATCACCGGAAGCGCTACCATGATGATAAGTACCGAAGATGAGGAGCTTAAAAAGCAGGCATGGGAGTTCATGAAGTGGTGGGCTACACCTGATACTCAGGTGAGATTCGGTCGTGAGATAGAAGCGCTCCTTGGATCTTCAGCAAGATATGCTACGGCCAACAGAGATGCATTCAGTAATCTTTCATGGAGTGCCAATGATATAGCCGTACTTAACGCTCAGTGGGATGAGACCACAGGTATCAGGGAAGTACCCGGAGGATACTTTACGGGACGTCACATTTCCAATGCGATACGTAAGGTTATCAATGACAAGGATGATTCTCGAGAGACGATCATAGATTACTCTATCAAGATAGACGAAGAGATCACCAAGAAACGTAAAGAGTTCGGTATGCCGGTATACGGCGAGTAGGAGAGATTTGATGGGAGAATACGTACAGAAGTATGTCGCGCTGCGAAAACATAACGCGGAAGTGGCATGGAAAAAAGCTAAGAACAGAAAGATGTGTTATCTGTTTTTGGCACCATATGCCATTTTGTTCGCAATGTTCTTTGTGTTCCCGGTTGTGGCATCCATCTATTACAGTTTTACTTACTACAACATTTTGGAGCCTCCGAGATTTATCGGCCTTCAGAACTATATTTCGCTGATACTTGAAGATGATATATTCTTAATCGGTGTCAAGAATACGTTCATGATAGCCATAATAACCGGACCGCTCGGATATATAATGTCATTCCTGTTTGCATGGCTTATCAACGAGCTTCCCAGGTGGGTCCGTTCGGTTGCAGTCATCGTGTTCTACGCACCTTCGATCGCAGGTAACTGTTACGTTATCTTCTCGGTATTCTTCAGAGGTGATGCATACGGTTATGTCAATGCATTGCTCATGAATACGGGTATCATAGATACTCCTAAGCTTTGGCTTATCGATCCGCATTATATGCTTCCCATATGTATGGTAGTTATCCTGTGGATGAGCCTTGGTACCGGATTCCTTTCATTCGTAGCCGGACTTCAGGGTGTAGACAGAGCTCAGTTTGAAGCAGGATACATGGATGGTATCAAGAACCGCTGGCAAGAGCTTTGGTACATCACACTGCCCAACATGAAGCCCATGCTTATGTTCGGTGCGGTTATGTCCATAACACAGGCCTTCGGTGTCTGTGATGTGACGATGGCTCTGTGCGGATATCCCAGTACGGATTATGCTGCAAGAACGATCGTAACACATCTGTTTGACTATGGTTTTTCAAGATTTGAGATGGGATATGCGTGTGCGATCGCCACGATACTGTTCCTCATGATGATCTTATGTAATAAAGCGATCCAAAGTCTGTTAAGGAGAGTGGGAACCTGATATGAGTAAGAGAAAGAATAAGATTCCTGAAGAAAAACCATATAAAAAGCCGCTTATCAAAAAAAGGAAGCCCAACAGGTCGATAGCCGGTGATATAGCACTGTATCTTTTCCTGCTTTTGGTTGCATTTGTAATGGCTTTCCCGATCATATATGCGGTCAGCAGTGCGCTAAAGCCTCTTGACGAACTGTTTAAGTTCCCTCCGAGGATATTTGCCCAGCATCCCACGACGGACAACTTCTCAGATCTGTTCGTAACAATGGGTAAGTCATGGGTTACATTCTCAAGATACCTTTTCAATACTGTATTTATTACGTTTGTGGGTACATTGGGACATCTGATCATAGCTTCGATGGGTGCTTTTGTGCTTGCCAAGTATGAATTCCCCGGCAATGCTGCTTTCTTTAAGATCGTTACAGTTGCCATGATGTTCACGGGCTATGTTACTCAGATACCCAACTATCTGATACTTAATAAGCTCGGATGGATAGATACATACTGGGCCATCATAGTTCCCGCTTTTGCTTCACCGATGGGTCTGTTCCTTATGAAGCAGTTCATGGAAGGCATTCCGACTTCTCTTATAGAAGCAGCCAAGATCGACGGCGCCAATGAATGGATGGTATTTGCCAATATAGTTATGCCCAATGTTAAGCCGGCGTGGATGACTCTTATCATCTTCTCCGTACAGGCATTGTGGAACAACAAGGCCTCTACATATATCTATTCAGAGGAAAGAAAGACCCTTGTCTATGCACTCCAGCAGATTCAGGGCGGCGGTATCGCCAGAACCGGACAGGGCGCTGCGGTATTAGTCGTAGTTATGATCGTTCCGATCATCATATTTGTATTCTCAGAGAGCCAGATTCTTGAGACAATGGCAAGTTCAGGATTAAAGGATTAAGGTATTATCGAATGAAAAGACTGACGAAAAATATTTGCTTAATCTTATCAAGCGTAATATTGCTCGCTATGATGCCGGTGGCGGACGTAAAAGCAGATCCGTCCACAGGCGACATCAGCTATACATATAACCTTGATTATTGGGGTGATGTACAGGACTCACCGGATTTCTATACTGTATGTACCGTGCTTACCTCATCGGATCTCGGACTTGACGTCAAGTTCAACGCTCCGGAAGGATTGTTCGTATACGGTGATCTTATATATGTATGCGATACGGGTAATAACCGTATAGTTGAGCTTAAGATCGTATCGGCTGAGAAGCTTGAAGTGGTACGTATCATTGATGAATTTAAGGGCGATGCCAATCCGACATTTTCTTCACCCAGTGACATAGCTATCTCTGAGGATGGTGACTTCTTCATTGCAGACAGAGGCAATGAGAGGATCGTTAAGCTTGATAAGGACTTAAATTTCGTGCAGTCTTTTGTTAAGCCTCCGGATGCGTCCCTTGATCCCAAGCTTGTATTCCAGCCCAATAAGTTGGTCATTGATACCGCTGAGAGAGTATATTGTATTGCTTCAGGTATTAATAAGGGTCTTATCAAGTATGAGCAGGACGGTACATTCTCGGGCTTTATCGGTGCGACGAAGGTTACATTCGACTTCCTTGATTATCTGTGGAAGAAATTCGCTACTCAGGCACAGAGGGCTCAGATGGAGTCATTCGTGCCGACAGAGTACGATAATATATATATGGATCATGAAGGTTTTGTATATGCCGTTACGGGAGCTGTCGACAGAGAGGAACTTCGTAACGACAAGGCCGATGCCATCAGGAAGATCAATCTGATGGGTAATGACATTCTGGTAAGAAACGGTGAGTGGGGCATATACGGAGATATCCATATGGGATCAGGCGGAGGATATGAGGGACCTTCATATTTCTCTGACGTAACCGTTTTCCCTAATGATATATTTGTATGTCTTGACCGTAACAGAGGACGACTTTTCGGATATGACGATCAGGGCCATATGGTATTTGCTTTCGGCGGTAACGGTAATATGGACGGCTTCTTCAGAAGGCCGGTTGCGATCGAACACCACGGACATAATCTGTATGTACTTGATATCCTGGATTGTGCCATAACGGTATTCACTCCCACCGATTTCGGATCTACTGTATATAAGGCCATAGACCTCTTTGACCAGGGTAAGTACGATGCTTCCGGTGAAGCGTGGGAAAAGGTCATGAGAATAGACGGCAACTATGATCTTGCATATATCGGCATAGGACGTGCACGACTTCGTCAGGACAGATATCACGAGGCAATGGAATATTTTGAAGTCAAATACGATGACGAGAATTATTCCAAAGCGTTTAAACAGTACAGAAAAGAATGGGTTGAAGATCATATAGGCATAATAGTGACCGTACTTGTTCTGTTATTCCTTGTTCCCATGGGTATAGGAAGAATAAGGGCGATCAAGCATGAGATCGATACTGATGAGTTCTTTGAGAAAAAGCACTGAAAAAGTGACTGTTAGGAGAAGATATGATAGCAGCTTTAACTAGAAAAGAAACCTGGAGCAAGTATCTGGATTCCTTAAAGTTTGCGTTCTATTGCATGACGCATCCGCTTGACGGATTCTGGGATCTTACACATGAAAAAAGAGGAACGATGGCCGCAGCCAATACGATCCTTATAGCCACGCTCATGGCAAGGCTTATGAAGCTTAAGTATACCAGCTTCCTTTTCCTGACTGTATACTGGGAAGATATCAATATTTTCCTGTATCTGGCAAGTATACTGTTCCCGCTTGCGCTGTGGACCATAGGCAATTGGGCGTTGACGACGCTGTTTGACGGTAAGGGTAAGCTCGGTCAGGTATATATGGCAACATGCTATGCGCTTATACCCTATCCCGTGATACAGTTCCCGCTCATGCTTGTAAGTAACGGCGTTACCATAGAAGAGGGACAGTTCTACAGTGTGTTAAGTGTTATCTCGCTGATATTCTGTGCGCTTTTGGTCATTGCCGCGATGGGACAGATCCATGAGTATTCGGGCGGCAAGAACCTGCTGTTTACGGTAGCCACGCTTTTTGCGATGTTGGTCATGATATTCATATTGATGATCTTCTTCAGTATGATATCTCAAGGCGTTATGTATTTTGTTTCATTGGTCAGGGAGTTCCTGTTCAGACTATAGCAAAGAAAGATATAAACTAGTATTGGAGTAGGTATGAAAGAAGAAAAGCCTGTAAACATAGAAAAAATTACAGAACGCAACAATAAGATCAAGGAGAATTTAAAGAGCCTTATTTTTCCTTCTATCCTTGCACTTATTATACTCGGCCTGATCTACTTTGTGGTTCATTATCAAAGTAAGCCCAAGCCGGAAGAGATAGTGGAGATTAATGCGTATTCAGGAGACGAGAATGATGTCGTGATGGAGAATGACAGCCTTAAGTTTGTCATGGATCCGCTTACTACGCAGTTTAGGATTGAAGTTAAGGATTCGGGCAAGGTATGGTATTCCAATCCCGAGGGAGCCGCCGATGACCCTAAGGCCCTGGCAGAAGAGAAGGGTAAGCTTCAGGCTCCGCTTCTTATGACTTATGCGATAGAGACCGGTCTTGAGACTTCTATCAACTCATTTGATCAGAGTACCAAGAACGGTATATATGATATAGAAAAAGGCGATGACTATATCAAAGTCAAGTATTCACTGGGTAATGTCGAGAAGGAATATGTTATTCCGCCTGTTATGACCGTCGAGAATTATGATAAGTGGTACGATCTTATGGATGCCGACGGCAAGAAGGTGATATCGCAGTATTACAAGAAGTATGATATCAATAAGCTTAAAAAGAACGACAATAAGGAAGAACTCTTAGCCAATTATCCGGAACTTGCCAATCAGAACCTTTACATTTTAAGAAGCGGTACAAAGGAGAATGTCCGCAAGAAGATGCAGGGTATTTTTGAGGAGGTTGGATATACATATGAGGACTTTACTGCTGATAAAGAACTTGATCTTTCGCAGAAGTCTTCTGATAAGCCTATATTCGATATAAATGTTATCTATCGTCTGGATGGAGATGATCTGCTTGTAGAGATACCGTTTAATGAATTTGAATATAAGAGTGATTATCCTATATATACGCTCACTCCGCTTCCTTATTTCGGAGCAGGCGGTCCTGACGATGAAGGCTTTATGCTGGTTCCCGAGGGTGGTGGATCACTCATTAACTTCAATAACGGAAAGACTTCTCAGGCTACATATTATGCCAATGTATACGGATGGGATATGTGTCTTACAAGAAAGGCCGTAGTGCATAATACCAGAGCATATTACGGTGTGTATGGCATATCAAGCGGAGATGACTCTTTCATATGCATACTTGAGGATGGAAGGACATATGCGGCTATCCAGGCAGATATCGCAGGTAAGAACCATTCATACAATTTTGCCAATGCCATCTACTCGATCTGCCAGAGAGAACAGTACGATGTAGGTGATATAGCCAATTCCGATATTTATAAGTATGTTGATTCACTTCCGGATGAGTCCATTGTCCAGAGATACAGCTTTATTGATTCAGGAAGCTATGTGGATATGGCCAAGGATTACAGGGATTATATGAAGGATAAGTACGGTCAGTACTTAAGCCTTAATTCCGATTCCAATGCGCCTATAGCCATAGAGATAGTCGGTGCGGTAGATAAGATCAAGCAGGTATGCGGAGTTCCTGTATCAAGACCTCTTAGGCTTACGACATACAAAGAAGCTGCAGAGATAATTGATACCCTTAAATCTGACGGTCTTAACAATATGTCCGTTAAGTTAAGCGGTTGGTGCAACGGCGGCGTTAAGCAGAAGATATTCAAAAAGACCAAGCTTATAAGCTCGCTCGGTTCCAAGAAGGATCTTCAGAATCTTGCAGACAAGGCAATCAGTGAAGGCGTTAATCTGTATCTTAACGGTATCACGCAGTATGCGTGGGATTCGGATATTCTTGACGGATTCTTCTCATATACGGATGCGGCCAAGCTTATAAGTAAGGAAAGAGTCAGACTTATGGAGTATAGCCGTACTACATATGCGCAACGTGATGATCTTGATCCTTATTATCTGCTTCATACCGAACTTGCAGGAGAGATGTCTGACAGACTGGCAACAGAGGCACAGAATTACGGAGTTGGCGCTTCTTATGAGAATGACGGTAGAGATCTTTCATCTGATTTCTACAAGAAGAAACCTTATTCAAGGGAAGCCACATCAAGATTCCAGGAGAGCAGATTCAAGAATCTCGACTCTACCAAGGTTATGATCAATATGGGTAATGACTATGCAGTTCCCTATGTTGATATAGTGACCAATATGGATCTTAGAGGAAGCGAATACACGATATTGGATGAATATATTCCATTCTATCAGTTGGCGCTTCACGGTTACATTGACTATACAGGTGATCCGATCAATATCTGCGGCAATTCGGAGGATGAGATCCTCTATGCGGCAGAATACGGTGCGGGCCTTTCGTATACGGTTATGAAGGAGAGTGCTTATGCACTTCAGAAGACTCTGTATACAGAGTATTACGGTTCTGAATTCGCTTCCTGCCATCAGGATATCGTAGATACATATACAAGATACAATAATGAACTTGGTCATATATTTAATCAGGAGATGACGGGTCATGATTGTATTACGGATACCGTTACATGCACTGAGTATGAGGATGGTACAAAAGTGTATGTCAACTACGGATACAGCGATTATGATGCGGATGGAGTTAGCATTCCTGCAAGAGACTATAAGGTAGTCAGATAGTTAGATGCATACTTGCCGTGGATAGATATCGGCATGGAGGTTATACTGATGAAAAAAAGCAACAAAAAACTAGCCGGATTACAGAAAAGAAAAGCGATAGCGGGGTATCTCTTTATATCACCGTTTATCATAGGCTTTCTTGTATTTATGGTAAAGCCGTTTTTTCAGTCCCTGTATATGAGTTTCTGTAACGTGGAACTCGGTTCGGGAATATATAATCCGATATGGTTGGGGCTGGACAATTATAAGCATGCATTCACCGTAGACCCGGAATTCAACAGGCTGTTGGTTGAAGAGATATCAAGAATGGTCATATATTCGTTGGCCATTATAGTATTCAGTTTCTTTGTTGCTCTGTTACTTAATCAGAAGTTTAAGGGAAGAGCGATCGCCAGAAGCGTATTCTTCCTTCCGGTTATCTTATCATCTGGCGTTATATTGGGACTTGAATCCAATAACCAGCTTATGGCTACTCTTGCCCAGCAGATAGAGGTTACTTCTTCAAATATAAGCGTCACCGATGCACTTGAGAACATACTTATGACGGCCGGTGTCGGAACAAGAGCCTTTGAGGAGGTCTTTGAGATCATAGACAATATCTATGATGTGGCTATAGCTTCAGGTATTCAGATAATAATCTTCTTATCAGGGCTTCAGACCATATCATCAAGCATGTATGAGGCAGCCGATATAGAAGGATGTACCAAGTGGGAGAGCCTTTGGAAGATCACCTTCCCCATGATCAGCTCACTTTTCCTGGTTAACTGGATATATACGGTCATTGATTTCTGTATGAGATCCGATAACGGTGTCATAGAGAAGATACAGACTGTCATGATAGATCAGATGTACTACGGACTGGCATCAGCAATGTCATGGATATATTTTGTAATAGTACTTGCATTTGTGGGTATCACCGCAGGAGTTATTTCGAAGGGAGTCTACTACTATGAATAAAAAAGCAAAGGTCTCTACATTCGATAATTTTTGGGAACGTAACCGTAAGTCGGGCGGATACCTGCTTAAGAAGCGTATAATGGATGTTGCTGTGAGTATAGCAAGATTTATCCTTATGTTCGGTATGTGTTTCCTTATACTTCAGCCGATCTTTAATAAGATATCGGTAAGTTTCATGACGGAAGCGGATCTGTATAATCCGATCGTAATATCGATCCCGGAGCATTTCACTACAGATAACTACAAGCTTGCGGCTGAACTTATGAATTACAAAAAGGGTATCATCAATTCTACGGTCATATCGCTTACTATCGCGATCCTGCAGATCATGATGTGTACGCTTGTCGGGTACGGATTTGCAAGGTTCGAATTTCCGCTTAAAAAATTGTGGTTTGCGTGTGTTATCCTTGTTATCCTGATCCCGCCTCAGACGATCGCAAGTTCGCTGCATCTGCATTTTAAATTTTTTGATATATTGGGATTGTTTAAGCTGATAAAAGGTGATACGATAAACCTTAGGGGTTCCATAATCCCGTATTATCTTTTGAGTGCAGGATGTATGGGACTTAAGAACGGTCTGTACATATATATGATCAGACAGTTTTTCCGTAATATTCCGGCTGATATGGAAGAAGCGGCATATGTTGACGGATGTAATATGCTTAAGACATTCTTCCTTATCATGCTTCCTGAGGCTAAGCCGATCATTACTTCATGTTTCCTTTTCGCCTTTGTATGGCAGTGGACAGACGGCTTTTATTCAAGGATGTTCCTTGGCGGAACGACTCTTGTCAGCACGTCGCTTTCAAGGATCGTGGATTCCCTCGGAGCATATATTCAGAGAATTACCGGTGTCAAGACTACGATATCGATCGCGTATTCGAACTGTATCCTTGCAACGGGTACGCTTATGATCATCGTTCCTCTGATTATTCTCTATCTCTTCGCACAGAAGCAGTTTGTTGAGAGTATCAGTTCTACCGGTATCAAGATGTGATATAGATCACCTGGTGATTTATATATAGCGGATATAGGATCCGCGGATTTCATATTTTTAAGGAGGAAAAAACTATGAAAAAGCCTATGGCAAAGAAGGCCTTAGCAGCAGCTACAGCAGCAGCTATGGCTATGAGCGTTGTAGCTTGTGGCGGCGCAGCTCCTGAAGCAGCAGCTCCCGCAGCAGAACCTGCTCCGGCAGCTGATACATCTTCAGATGCAGCTCCTGCAGCAGACACAGCAGACGCAGCAGCAGCAGAGGAAGAGGTTAGCCCTTACACAGTTCTTACAGATGCAAGCGGCAATCCTTACGATCTCGGCGGTATGGAGATCGTCATTCGTGACTGGTGGTCACCTGAAGAGCCTGCAGAGCCTGCCAATGACTATGAGGAAGCTCAGCAGGAGTGGCGTGAGTGGGCACAGGAGACATACAACTTCAAGATTAAGCAGGTTGCTATCTCTGATTGGGGTTCAGCTCCTCAGGATTTCGTTGACTATGTTACCTCAGGTGGTGACGATGTGAACTATGTCTTCACACTTCGTGCTGACCCGGCTGTAACATCAGCAATGGCTAACGGACTTATGTATGATCTGTCTAAGCTTGACTGCCTTGACTTCAGTTCAGATAAGTTCCAGCTTAACAAGCTGCATGAGCAGTACTCAAAGGGTGATGCTATTTACGCTATGTACGCAGGTATTTCAGAGCCTCGTACAGGTGTATTCTTCAACAAGAAGGTTCTTCAGGATGCAGGTATCGATCCTGATTCAATCTACGATATGCAGAAGGATGGCACATGGACATGGGATAAGTTTGATGAGCTCATGGGCAAGTGTCAGAGAGATACTGACAACGACGGTACAGATGATATCTTCGGACTTACAGTTAACGAGGGTGTTATGACCGAGCAGGCTGTATTCTCTAACGGCAGCACATTCATTGGTAAGGACGCTAACGGTTATGTATATAACCTTGAGGCTCCTGAGACTCTTGAAGCACTCGAGTGGACAGTTGATATGTTCAACAAGTACGATCAGCATGATCCTGAGGGCGCTGAGTGGGATTACTACAAGGAAGAGTTCTTAAGTGGTAAGGTTGCATTCATGGTTGAGCAGGAGTATGCCGGAACACCCGGTAACTTCCTTGCAGATATGCAGGATGAGCTCGGCTTCGTAATGTTCCCTAAGGGACCTAAGATGAACGATTACATCAACGTATGGGACAACAACCCGGCAGCAATCCCTGCTTGCTACGATGATGACAGAGCTTGGAAGATCGCATTCGCTTGGAACCTCTACACAGATGATCCTGCTGGTTACGAAGGATACAACGGATTCATCTCAAGAGCTATGGATGGTATCTACGACTCAAGAGCATGTGAGGAGACAATTCCTATGATGTCTGAGGCTAATCATGGTACTATCGCATTCCACGGTATGGTTCCTAACCTTTCAATGGGTCCGGATCTTACATGGAACATCGTTCCCGGCTGTGTAGTATCTGAGCAGGTTGAGAAGATCGCTGATACATGGAAGCAGTATGTGGATGATGCTAATAAGTAATTTCCATAATTAGTACTGGTTTTATGAAATAGGAAGCGGGCAGTGTTTCCAAGCACTGCCCGCTTTTTAAAGCGTAATTGGCTTTTGTTTATATGAAATATAAAGTAACGATAAAGAAAAACATATTGATCTGTATATCATGCATAGCATTCGCTATGCTTTTGTCAGGTTGTGGGGATGTTAAAGAAGATAAAACTGTCTTGGTCGACAATACTACCGACAGTACGGCCTATGGACTGGTGACGGTCACAAAAGGCGATGTGGTACTTACCAAATCCATTACCGCGACATACATGCAATCCAAAGAGCAGACAGTCTCATTCCCTATAGGAGGCAAGAGAGTATCCAAAGTACATGTACATCAGGGAGACAGCGTAGAGAAGGGTGATCTGCTCATAGAACTGTCACAGGACAATCTTGAAGAAAGAATAGACGAACTCGAATATAAGATCGAAAAGAACCGTTTACAGTTAGGCTATCTTGATATGGCGCAGAGCTTTGATGAAGAAGATGCCTATAACGGATTTGTATATAATACATCCAACATTGAAGAGGATGATGTAAAAAAATACGAGAAGAATCAGGCTTCCATCAGGCAGTCCTACGAGTATAAGAGAGAGGACTATAATGATGAGATAGAATTTGATACAAGAAAACTCAATGAGCTTAAGACTGAATTAAATAACAGCAGGATATATTCCGTCATGAGCGGAACCGTTTACACGGTTGCGGATGGTCTGGAAGGCTCAATGTCCAAAAAGGATGAAGTGGTCATGACGATCGTGGATAATGCATCCGGACTCTTTGAGACAAAGGAACCGGAATTTGTTGAATATTTCCACGAGGGCGAGCCCGTTCCCATGGATATAGTATACGGCTCGGCTTCCGGAGCATATGAAGTGGTACCGCATGATATGGCTTCGTGGGGAGAGACTCAGCAGTTTGAAGTATTCTCGGGACCGGATAATGAGGGTATTGATGTGGGAACATCCGCTACGATCAGGGTCACGCTTAAAAAGAAAGAGAATGTTCTTATGCTTCCCGGCGGCACTGTATATCATGCCGACGGTAAGCCGTATGTATATATGCTTGATGAGAATAACTTCAGGCAGATAACCTGGATAGAGACAGGCCTTGAAGGTGACGATACTGTAGAGATCACCGGAGGGCTTAAAGAAGGAGATAAGGTAGTATACTGATGAACACATTAAGAAATAAGAAACGCCTTATCAAGTTAATATCGCTTATATTATTGATGACGGCCCTTTCAGGCTGCAGTGGTATAAGTATGGGCGAAGAGCCGACAGATGATGACGGATCAAAGGAGATAGAGCTTATTGAACCCGTTGGAACCGTTATGCGCTATGAAAAAGCTGAGTATCGTGAGCTATCAAGAGTAAGCACATATCAGGGCGTTGTATGTCCCGATACCGTTGAGTATTCATATGAATCAGACCAGCCTTTCGGTAATTATGTTGCACTTCCGGGGGATCCGGTCAAAACAGGAGATATACTGTTTAACGGTAATACAGACGGATATGATGATCAGATCGATGATATAGAAGAGGAAAATGCCACTCTTTTGGATGATTATGCCAATTATATGGCAGATTATTCCATTGATCTTGCAAAAGCCAAAAAGTCCGAGTTCGAAGCTGCCAGTGCATATATGAGCATGAAGAATAACGAACCTTCGGAGGATGCTCCGTATTATGCCGGATGGGCTAAAGGCGTAATGCCCCTTGAGAACAGATATAAGCAGGCCAAGGAAGCAAGGGAGAAGATGGAGCAGTCCTTTGTTGAGAGACAGCAACTTTTTGACCTTGAGTACTCCTACAATGAAAAGCGTATATCAAGGATCAATGAAAAAAAGGACAGGGCCGGCGTAAAGTCGACCAAAGACGGAGTGGTGGTTGCGGCCAATTATTATCTGTCGGGTGATCAGGTGCCGCAGGGAAGCAATATAATCGCTGTGGGTGATCCTTCGGATAAAGAGATCATATGTGAATATGTCAGCAAATCCATAATCAACAAGGCAGCTGCAGTCTATGCCGTAATAGACGGTAAGAGATATGATGTGCAGTATGTGAATATGGAACCCGAGGAATACAGACGTCTTAAGAAACTCAATGATGACGTATATACGACATTTAAGATAGCAGCAGACACGGATGAGATATCTCTCGGACAGTATGCAGTGATAGTTGTTCTGGAAAAAAAGATCGAGAACGTTCTCTGTGTTCCCAAGGATGCGGTCAATAAAGACGATACCGGATTTTTTGTATATAAGTATGAGGATGGAGACAGTGTATATACTCCGGTTCAGACAGGCGAATCCGACAGCGGCTTTATAGAGATCACATCCGGGCTTACGGAAGGTGATAAGGTTGTATATGATGCTCCGTACAATATCGGTACCAAGACTACCACTGTTAAGAAGGGCGATGTGGGATCGGAATTCAATCAGGCAGGGTATCTGATGTATCCGGCGGCATATTGGGTTGAGAATCCGGGGAAGAATGGAACCAGCTATCTTACCGAGATTCTGGTGTCGGATTATGAGCAGGTAACGGAAGGCCAGACTGTGGCCAAGGTGGAGATAGTAAGTGATACCATTGAGATAGAGAGAATACAGAGAAAGATACAGAGACAGACTGAGAGGATAGCGGATCTGTACGAAAAAAGAGCGACCACATACAACAAGGATGAACTTGAGAGCATTGACCGCTCCATAAAGGATCGTAACCGTGCGATCGAGAGCCTCAATAAACAGCTTAATAAGCTTGTGGGATATACGGGCGTAGTTGAGCTTAAAGCTCCATGTGACGGTATCGTAGTACAACGTACGAAATTAAAAGCCGGTGAGATAATAGGTTATAAGGAGAAGCTTGTTCAGATCGCAAGTGACGATTCTTCGTATATTGCGTTGGATGATAAAGGTGGATTACTTTCATACGGACAAAAGGCAGTTGTGACCGTTAAAGATCAGACGGGCAAGGCTACGGAATTGGACGGTGAGGTTGTGAGCCTTAATCCTTATGGGCTTACTAAAAATATGAGGACCGGAATGGCGCTTGTCAAAGTGAATCCGGAGCAGTTAAATGCTATTACCGGAAGCGGATCGGGTACGAATAACGGATTTTGGTACAGATTAAGACTTAATGTCAGTATCCCGACCAAAAGCATGAAGGATGTTCTTCTTATCCCGCAATCCGCTGCATATAAGACAGGAAATGACACATATGTCAGAGTTAAGGATGAGGAAGGAATGACTAAGCTTGTCCGCTTTATCGCGGGAGGATCGTCAAACGGCAACTATTGGGTTGCATATGGAGATATAACGGAGGGTATGGAGATATGCTTGGAATAATGCTGCAGAAGCTGTGGCAGAAGAAATGGATGAACTTAAGCCTCCTGCTCGGTTGTATCCTGTTAGTAGCCACGGCAGTCAGTTTTCCGCTTTATCAGAAGGCGGCTTATGACAGAATGCTTCAGGATGAGTTCACCGGTTATATATCATCCGAAGGTAAATGGCCGATGATAATCACCATGTCGGCTACATGTCAGAAGGATAAAAAAGATACCATCGGAAAGATGGAGAATTACACAAAAGAGATATATTCCCAAATGGGCGTCCCGGAGTACATGACTGTAAGCTATTACAGTATATTAAGGGCACCTGCGGCTTCAGAGATAAAAAGGGATGATGTAGCCGAGATCAATCTCTCTGTAAGTGCATTATCCGATCTTGAATCGCATATCAAGCTTATAAGCGGAGATGTATATTCCGATACCGGATTAAATGATAAAGGTGAGATAGAAGTGATAGTATCGCAGACCACATTGGTAGAGATGGGTCTGCTTGTAGGTGAGTCATTTACTTTCACAAGACTTAAAGATGCAGCTGGTGATCCCATACGTATCAAGGTAGTAGGAGTTTTTGCTGCGGATGATGTTGAAGATTTCTATTTTCAGGTCAATCCTGACAGGATGACTGATCTTGTATTCATGAATCCCGAACTGTTTAAGCAGATGTTCACGGGAGACAATGCATCAAGATATACTATCGCCGTGTCATTTTATGATCTGCTTGACTACAAGCATGTAACGGCTTCGCAGGTGGATCATATCAATTCAACTACTCAGTATCTCTGTGAACAGAGTGCATACAAGAGTGTCATAAAGGACCCGGAATACAAGAGTATACTGGAAGGCTATGCCATAAAAAAGATACGTATCTCAGCTACCCTTCTGATATTGCAGATACCGGTACTTGTATTACTGGCTGCTTTCCTGCTTATGATATCGGGACAGATGTATGAGATGGAGCGTAATGAGATCTCGGTCATCAAGAGCCGAGGAAGTTCAAGAGGACAGATACTGCTTCTGTATGTCTATCAGGGACTGTTCCTTACCATTGTCGGAGCAATAATAGGTATTCCGCTTGGAGCGCTCTTTGCAAGAATACTTGGTTCGACCCGCAATTTCCTCGAATTTGACCTTTCCAATTCGCTTAAGGTGACCTATACCCCGACCACCTTCGGATATGCGCTTGTTGCCATGTTTATCACATTGCTCAGTATATCTCTTCCGGTGGTCAAGCACAGTAAGGTGTCGATAGTTAACTTAAAGCAGCAGAAGGCACTTAAGAAAAAGAGTCTGTGGGAGAAGCTGTTCCTTGATATTATCCTTATAGGAGTGTCATTATACGGCTTCTACAGTTTCCGTAAGAGCATGGGGTCCATATCCGAGACGGTGCTCTCGGGTAAAAGCCTGGATCCGCTGCTTTATATAAGTTCATCATTGTTCATAGTCGGCATGGGATTGTTTTTCCTGCGCATCCAGCCGTATCTTGTCAAGCTCATATACCTTGTCGTGCAGAAGATCTGCGGCCCGGCAGGCTACATATCATTTATGGAGAATATCAAGAACGGTCGTAAGATGCAGCTTATCATGCTGTTCCTTATCATGACGATATCGCTTGGAATGTTCCATGCTACGGTTGCAAGAACAATACTTGAAAATGCCATAAAGAATACCGAGTATCTTGACGGAGTGGATGTGATCATTAAAGAGAACTGGCCGATGATGCAGGATTCCAACGGAACCCCTACCGGTGTATATGTAGAGCCTGATTATGCCAAGTATTCAACCATGGATTTCGCCGAGAGCAAGACAAAGGTGATATATGACGATAAGGCATATATGAAGCAGGGCAAAAATGCACGTACCGTGGTCACGCTTTTGGGTATACATACCAAGGAAGTGGGAGAGATGACATCACTTCCGGGCGGTATCAATGAGAAGAAGTATTATGAGTATCTCAATGAGCTTGCTGAAGTGGAAAACGGAGTACTGTTGTCACGTAATTTTTCTACGACCAAGGATTATAAGGTCGGTGACAGTATAAGTTATTATACCGGAGCAGGAAGGCAGATGGACGGAGTGATAGTCGATTTTGTTGATTTTTTCCCGACTTATTCTCCAACCGTCACAGTGATCAATCCGGACGGTAATGCCGATACGGAGGATAATTTCTTAATAGTGACGCATTATTCCTACCTTAAGAAAAAACTCGGGGTTCAGCCGTATGAGATCTGGGTTAAGCTTAAGGCCGATGCCGACCCTGACAAGGTCTATGATTTTATTGAACAGAATAAGATCAAGGTAAGAAGATATGTCAACAGGAAGATCGATATAGATAATACCATGACGGATCCTCTGCTTCAGGGTACCAACGGAGTGCTCACCATGGGATTCGTGGTGACCATCATACTTTGTGCAGTGGGATACCTGATATATTGGATCATGTCCATAAAAGAAAGGGAACTTATCTTCGGTGTCTTAAGAGCATGCGGATTTCATAAGAGAGAGATCGTGCAGATGCTCATTAATGAACAGATCTTCTCGGGATTGTTCTCCGTTCTTGCAGGCATAGGGATAGGCAGACTTACATCCGCGATGTTCGTGCCGATGCTGCAGGCATCATATGCAACATCCGAACAGGTACTCCCGATGAAATTGATAACCAAAGCGTCGGATCTGTACAGACTGTACGGGATCGTGGCGGTAGTCATGCTAAGCTGCATATTTATACTCATATTCCTGTTATTCAGGATGAATGTTACCAAGGCGCTTAAACTGGGTGAAGAATAATGGATGATATCATAATAAAGACCAATAATATCAAAAGAGCATTCGATACACCTGCAGGTAAGTTCTGGGCACTCAAAGGGATAGACGTAGAGATCCCGAGAGGTAAGTTCGTTATCTTAAGGGGCCGATCAGGTTCCGGCAAGACCACCCTTATGAATATCATCAATTCGCTTGATGATCCGACGGAAGGAGATGTATTCATCGAGGGAACCAATCTTAAGGATCTGTCGGAGAAGGACAGGGAAAATATGCGGAGACAGAAAATGGGATTTGTATTCCAGTCAGTCTCACTTATCCCTTCGTTAAATGCTTTTCAGAATGTAGAGTTCTCCATGAGGATGGCGGGACTTAAGATAGGCAAGGAATCAAGCAAAAGAGTAGAAGAATGCCTTAAGCTTGTAGGACTTGGCAACAGACTGACTCATATGAGCGCTGAGATGTCGGGCGGTGAGCAGCAGAGAGTTGCCATAGCAAGAGCACTTGCACATAAGCCCGGAATAATATTTGCCGATGAGCCGACTGCGGAATTGGATTCTGCAATGGCAGCAAAGGTAACGGAGATATTTAAAGAGATGACCAAAAAAGAGGGCATCACAGTGCTTATGACGACTCATGATGTCGGACTTATGGGTGCTGCAGATATGATTATTGAACTTGAGAACGGAGAGAGGATCAATGCCTGAAGATGATGTAATGGTCCGTTCAGACGGCCTTGTAAAAATATATAAGACTAAAGAGACGGAAGTCCTTGCCCTTCAGGGACTTGACCTTACAGTGGGAAGGGGAGAGCTTACTGCGCTTATCGGTAATTCCGGAAGCGGTAAGTCTACATTCCTTAATATGATCGGCGGTCTTGACAGACCGAGTGCAGGGTCACTGTGGGTGGACGGTAAGAATCTCTTTACGATGAGTGAGAAGGAACTTGTGCTCTATAAGAGAGATACGGTCGGATTTGTGTGGCAGAATAACGGAAGAAATATGCTGCCTTATCTGACGGCCATAGAGAATATCATGCTTCCCATGAATCTGTCGGGTACGAGAAAAAAGCGCGATAAGGCGATGGAATTGCTTGAGCTTGTGGGACTGTCATCAAAAAAACACAGCAAGATGAACATGTTATCAGGCGGTGAGCAGCAGAGGATAGCCATAGCGATCGCTTTGGCCAATTCCCCCAAACTGCTTTTGGCCGATGAGCCGACGGGTTCCGTTGATTCAGCGACGGCAGATTATATATTTGGGATATTCACGGAACTTAACAATGACGGTCAGACCATACTGATAGTTACACATGATATGGCACTGTCAAAAAAGGTTAAGAGAGTGGTGGCCATAAGAGACGGTAAGATCAGTTCAGAGAGAGTACTTAAGGAACAGTTTGTCGATCGTGTAAAGGAGAGCAATATCGACTGGCGTACCGAGGATACACAGAATGAATATGTGGTACTTGATAAGGTTGGAAGATTACAGATTCCCAGAGAACTGATAGATGAACTTAAATTGACGGACAATAAAGTCAAGATCGCTTATGAGAATGAGAAGATCGTCATAAGCAGACCCCAGTAAAGGAGATTAATATGCCAGTAAAAGCGACTAACCCTATTCTATCGGGATTCTATCCTGATCCGTCCATATGTGCGGTAGGAGAGGATTTTTATATCGTTAATTCCACTTTTTCATATTTTCCCGGACTGTCGGTGATGCACAGTAAGGATTTGGCTCATTGGGAACAGATAGGCAATGTGATGACCAGGCAGTCTCAGCTTCCGCTTAATGAATCGGGCAGTTCAAGAGGACTTTTTGCACCTACCATGAGATATCATAACGGTACATACTATGTCATCTGTACCAATGTATCTTTCGGCGGCAATTTCATAGTGACTTCCGATAAGCCTGAAGGTCCGTATTCGGAACCCCATTACCTCGAAGGGGCAGACGGCATCGACCCCAGTCTTTTCTTTGATGATGACGGGAAGTGCTATTATATCGGCACTCATCCGAATAAAGACGGCTGCAGGTATAACGGAGACTATTTCATCTATATCCAGGAAGTGGACATAGAGAATTTTAAGCTTATCGGTGAGCAGAAGGATGTCTGGAACGGAGCACTTAAGGGTGTACATTGGCCTGAAGGTCCTCATCTGTATAAGATAGGCGAGTATTACTATATCCTTCATGCGGAAGGTGGTACGGGACCTGAACATGCGGTATCCGTGGCACGTTCCAAGGAAGTGTTCGGACCATATGAGAACAACTTCTG
>JAEEGL014673905.1_pt1 | contig 37329 bp, 33 predicted proteins | sample 9134231 | NCBI WGS metagenome assembly JAEEGL01 (sample SAMN16246548, study PRJNA631951) | gut metagenome | biome: gut microbiome; feature: rumen; material: fiber-attached | host: Bos | place: Iran: Karaj | collected 2018-10 | reverse complement strand
GGAGGCGATGGCAGCGCGGCCTTTGAGCGCGCTCTGTCCAATTTTGAACGCAACGAGTCCATTTTTGCGCCCGAGCAGCGCGCGTTTTTGCATTTGCGCTTTGGCGAGCTCCTGACCGACAACGAGGATTATGTGGAAGAGGGCCTCGGGCATCTGGAGCGCGCGCTCGAAATGTACGGCGATTTGGGCGACGTCGATCACCAGGTCGAAGTGGGGCAGATGCTGCGCGATTTATATCGGGAACGCGGGGACTTAGCGCGTTATCGCCTGATGCGGGATCGCCTGAAAACCCTTGAGGAATGGGGCCGCGAAATGGATCCCCTGGGGCTTGAGCTGCAGGTCGAGCATGTGATCGATCGCTCGCGCCAGGGCCACGACGACGACGCCACCCTCAAAACCGTGGAGCGCTGCGCCGATCTGTTTTCGCGCCTGTCCGATGGGGCCAACCGTCAGGACGAATGCTATGTGGAACTGAGCAAGATCTGCCGCCGCAGAGCCGACGGCGCCGAGAGCGAAGGGGGCTTCGACAACTGGATTTCGCGCTCCCTCGATGCGGTCCGCTCCACCCTCGATTTGAACCGCAGGCTGGGGAACTTCCGCAGGATTCATGAGGAATATCACGAGCTTTTCGACGATCTCATCGCCATGGGCGACTGGTCTGAATATGTGCGCATGCGCCGCGAGAACTGTTCGCTGGCCTTCCGTTGCGGCAATCTGGGTGAGCTGTTTTATCTTTTTGAAGAGCATCAGCAGGCGATCCTCAACTCCGAGGAAGGCTTTGACAGCCAGGTCCGCGAAATCTGTGCACTTTATGAATCCATCGAGCGCTATCTGGCCGGTCTGGGGCTGGTTGCGGCGGGTCAGAAACTGAGGGATCGTTTTGCGCATTTCCTTGAGGAACAGCATGAACCTCAGCTGGCAGAATGGTGTAAGTTACGCTACGATCAGGTTTTTCAATTGCAGAGGTCTTGAAGATGGCAAACGGCATCCGATGGTTGGTGGGGATCGCGATGGGACTGCTCCTGGGGCTTTCGGGCAGCCTGGCGAATGAAACATGTGTGGATTGCCGCTCGCTGGAAAGAACGCTGGACGCTCAAACGGATGATGTGCCTGATACTTTGCTGCTGACAAGGGGTCATTGGCTCACCATTTCACTGCCTGAAGATGTGAAGGTGATAGCGCCTTCAGCACACAATCTCATCGAATTACATGTTCATAAACAAGTGATCATCGCGTCGTGGGAGCCTCGGGCCCGATCTTTGGACGGTCAGCCCCTTCAGGTCGGCGTGGGGATTAAGCTGAGTTCCAATCGTTTCATTCATTGCCGCTTTGAAGAGACTCAGCCGAACGAACCTATGCCTTACGATGTGGTGCGCATTAAATATGAGGAACCTGAGCCAGAGCCTTCGGCGGTGGAACAAATTGAAGCCTGGCGCCGTGGACAACGCGAGTTGCTGAAGCCCGAAGTGGAGACGGCCCTCAATCGCGCGTTTGAATATCGTAAGGAATTGGATTTACAGGATTTATTGCTGGCTGGCCCCAATTACCCGTTTAAGCCGAGACGCATCCCCTTTGGTGCGACCACCATCTTCTTCAAAGAAGGCTGGCATATGGGGCCTTACTGCTATTTGCGCTTTGAGATTAAATCCCACGCGCCTGCAGCTTTTGTTGTTGACGAGATTCGCCTTTCTCACGAGCTGCAGCGTCTGCCCATAGATTCGCTGCAATGGAAGATGGACAAAACTTATTTGCTGATGCGTTTTGACTGGTCGCTTTTGGATGATGATCATGAAATCGATGTGGCTTTTTGCGATGTAAGGGGGCGATGCCTATCGGTCCGTGTTTACGAGTAACATGGTAAAACCTAAAGAGATTTTGCCTCAAGGCACAGTGATAGAAGGCTATCGTTTAGAGCGCTGTATCGGTCAGGGCGGCTACGGTGTGGTTTACGAAGCGATCGATAAAATGGGACGCCATTGCGCGCTCAAGCTGCTCGAACCGCTGCCCCGGGGGAATTGGTATCAATGGCTCGAAGAAGCGCGACTTCTGGCCAAACTGCACGATCCGCATATCGTTCACGTTTATCAGGCAGGGCTGCTTTTGGATGGCCGGGCGTATGTGGTGATGGAACTTTTCGGGAAGAGTCTGCGGGAGGTCTTAAAACCCGATTTTCCTTGTCATCTGGAACTTTGCATTCAATTGATCGAGCAGGTGCTCTGCGCATTGGTGGCGGCGCAGAAGCGCAGGATCGTTCACGGTGACATTAAAGAAGATAATATTTTAGTGAACCCCCAGACCCATGAAATCCGGCTTTGCGATTTTGGAACAGCGCGCTCCATGGGGGCTTTGCAGGATGCTCATTTGCAAGGATCGCTTTATTATCTGGCTCCTGAACGTTTTTTAGGGCTTCCGCCCGATGCGCGCAGCGATCTTTATGCTTTGGGTGTTGTCTTTTATCGCCTTTGCTGTGGTCGTTATCCCTTAAAAGTGCCTGGCGACGATGTGATCAGCTGGCTGCGTTCCATCGAATCGGAGCCATTGGAACGGCCTGCCGGGGTGCCTGAACCTTTGGGGGAATGGGGCTTAACGCTCTTGAAATACGATCCCGGTCAGCGGCCTCAATCGGCGGCTGCAGCCTTGCGTTCATTTAAAGCAGCGGTCCGTAATTCGCTGAAAGAAAAGAACTTTTTAAATCGTCTTCTTCTTGGGTGTTGTGTGGGGGCCCTCGCTTGCGGGGGGCTCAGCTTTGGCCTCGTTCGCGCGCATCGGGCTATGCAGGAAGCGCGAAAGATGGCGTTTGTCGAGTCTTGCGGTCAGCAGGTTTTGTATAACGTGAGCCAGCTCTGCTTAAAGGCCAACCAAAGCGCAAAAGATCGGTTACTGAACGAGTTAGCCCTTTTGCAGCAAGCCCGGTCAGCCGAATCTCCAGAGCCCCCTGCAACCGAACCGGCGGCCATCGAAAAGCCCGTAAAGCCTTCTCGCGAAAAGCGTTCTAAGGAGAGGGGGCAGCGTCCTCCGAAGCGATCGAAACCATTTTCGCCGTTTGTGCTTCCCGAAGATAATTGATGGTGCTGCTGTTGGGGGGCATGTAGGGCATGCGCCCTGCAGTGTCTTGTAAGTTGCGGTTTTTAGAATAGATTTCGCTGGTCGATGGGTTCAGCGCAGCGCGATTTTCGGCAGATGGTGAATAGCCTGCTGCGTAAATCTGAGCGGCGGCCAGGGTGGTTAAGTCGGCGCGCCCGTGGTCATTTTGAGCGGTCCTGAGTACGGCCTGAATCTGCCTGCTGGCTTCCTGAGCGCGGGCGAGGGCGGGTTGCGGGGAGGCGATATCCATCGCGTCTCCTCTGCGACCCAAACGTCCTCTCGTGGCTGCAAGGAGCTCAAAAGCGGGCGCCGAAAGGCTCATCAGCTGGCGCAAACCCAGGATCGCGCGCTGCAAAGCTTTGATATGTGCAAAACGATCTTCCCTTGCTTGTGCGAGCCCTTTGAGCAAGACCGTCTGCAGGCAGCTTTCAAGGCGGCGATCGAGCTTGTGACCGTCATTTTCGGGCAGACTGGGCCAGCCTGTACCGTCGATGGGGCCGTGGGCGGTCATCGGTGGAGGCGCTACACCAAACACCAGCGCGTGCAAAACGGCCGTCACCGCGAATACATCGTCGCGCCGATCGGGCCGGTAACCTTCCCATCTCACCTGCGGAGGCTGATAGTTCTGAGTGTGAAACAGGCTGGTTTCCATGTTGCTGTAATGGTCTTCAGGCGGCGGTTCCGATTCGGCCAAATCGCCGTAAATCGCGCGCTGTAAACCTAAATCGACGATGCTGATCTTCTGCCTTCCGCCCGGTTGCGGGTTGACGATGATGTTGTCGGGCGAAAGCGGGACGGGGATGACGTTGCATTGATGGGCGTTATGGACCAGATCGCAGATCTGAATCGCGATGGTGAGCGCGTCCTGGGTCGAAAAACGTTTTTCGCGCAGCAAGGCCGAAAGGGGCGTGCCGAGCGGGCGTTCGATGGCGACAAAAGCCTGTCCCTGCTGGTCGAGACCGGCCTCGCGGATGGTGCAGTAGGAGGTGTCTTTCAGCGGAGCGCAGCGGTTGATTTCGCGCTGCATTCGCCGCACAAAAAGTCCCGGATCCTCTTTTATATTCGGGATAAAGAGTGTAACCCGTCCGCCGAGCTGGCTGTCGATGGCCACAAAAAACTGACCGGCCGACTGGCGTCCCAAATCGCGCTCCAACTGATAGCGCGTCGATAGTGCCGCTGGCCCCAACGACGGATGGGTGATGTTCCGCATGGCATTCTCCAAACGTAGCTTCGGGAGTGTAACGCGTTTTTTGTCTCAGAAAAGAGTTGTTGGCTTGCGCTGCGAAAGATCTCTCAGCATCATCGCACAGATTTGATTCGGAGGAAGCGATGTGGAGTTTGGTGGCGGCTGTGGCTGCGGGTGGTTTGTTGACGGGTGTTGGGTTGGGAAAATGGCAACAAAAACAGTATATTAAACGATTACGGCGCAATCTGGACAGCGAGGTGAACTCAAAGCTGGAGGGGCTTTCGGGCGAAAAGGATCGAGCGATGGCCGACGCGAGCGAGCGTGCGGAGCATTTGGCTGCCGATCTTTCGCAGGATTTGATGTCGCTTGAAGAGCAGGTGGTGGCCGATGAGCAGCATGCCGAGAGCCTGGAGCAGGGGCTTGAGCGGCATAAGGAGCATGTGGAAGGTCGCGAGACGGATTTGGCGTCCCGCTTCGAACAGCTCAAGGCGCGTCGTGAAACTTTGGTTGAACTCAAAAAGGATCTCGAAGAAAAGGTTAATAAAATCTCGGAGTTGCGTGAAGAAAGGGCGGGCGCGACCCAGGACGAAATCGCGGAGGAATGGCGCAATCAGTTAAAGGAAGAGGCCCATTTAAACGCGCAAAAACTCTCCCGCCATGTGGAGGAGCAGGCGAAAGTTTACGCCGAAAACGAAGCGCGCCATCTGCTCGATCTGGCCATCGAGCGTTGCGGCCTGCCGCCCGAGGTGAACCGCCTTTCGAGCACCGTCGATCTGCCCGAAGATGAAGAGGTTAGAAACCAGGTTTTAGCCAATCATTCTGCAGTGTTACATACGATCGAAGAGCTGTGTAACGTACATTTTCTGGAGAGCGGCGAAAACCTGCTCTACATCGAGGCGGCGGATCCCTTTAATCGCGAAATCGCAAGGCTTTCGTTTGAACGCTTTTTGCGGGGCGGCATTTTTACGGAAGCCGTTGCGCGCAAGGTGGTGGAGAAGACCGAAGTCGATCTTCAGAACATGGCGCGGGATGCGGGGCGCCGCGCAGCGCGGATTTTAAAGCTGAAAGATGTGCATCCCGAGCTGCTTTACCTTGTGGGCAAGCTGCTTTACCGCACGAGCTATACGCAGAATCAATGGCAGCATGTGGTCGAAACCGCGTATCTGGCGTCGCTTTTGGCGGCGGGGGTAGGCATCGATCCGAGAGTCGCCAAGCGCGCGGGATTATTGCACGATATCGGCAAAATCCTTTGGGATGAAAGCGAATCGATGGGGAGCCACGCGCTTTCGGGGGCGGCCTGCGCGGCTCAATATGGCGAATCTCCCGAAATTGTCCACGCCATCGCCGCACATCACGGCGATGAACCCGCGGTCTCACCCCTTGATTTTATTGTGGCAGCCGCCGATGCGCTGAGCGGTGGCCGCCCTGGCGCCCGAAGGGAGACGGTTGAGGCCTATACGCGGCGTTGTGAAGAAATCATGCGGATTTGCGAAGGTTTTCCGGCGATTCGCAAAGCCTATGTGATTCAGGGCGGGCGCGAAGTGCGCATCGAGGTGGAGCCGCGCAAAGTGACCGATGAGGAAGCGGAGCAGATGGCCGCGCAGATTTCACAGCAAATCAGCGAAGAGATGAATTTTCCTGGACAAATCAAGGTGATGGTCATCCGCGAAATGCGGATCAGCGCGACCGCAAGGGGACTCGATGTCTTAAGGAAGGAATATTTGTAACGGGTTGATTTTATTGAGCTTTTGATTGGTCGAGGTAATGGATTAAATTGTCGCGGATGGGCGGAAAAACGGCGTCGAAGCAGTCGTTCTGACCCGATAAAAGCTCTTCAGGCGGCGCTTTGGGCAGGTCGAGATCGATGGTGGCGCGTTGGGTTGCAGATCCTCTGAAGGCCAGGCTTTGATCGTCAAAAATGGATTGAGAGACGGTGCAATGGACGAGTGTGCTGCTTTCCGTCTCTTCCGTTTGATGCGAAAGCGTCAGTTTTACCTTAAATCCCGGAATCTTAATGGATTTTGAAACATTCTTTTTGTCGCAGACGATGCGTGGGTGAAGGGCCATCTCCTTTTTAAGCTTCTGTTCCATTTGCGATGCTTGCGTTGCATCTCCATGAATTTCAACGGTAAAAAGGATAGGCGAAGAAGAGCAGAGTCCCATGCCGCCTAAACTTACCAAGGCCGATTGAACAGCCTGCGATACCGCTTCATCCGTATCCTTTTGATGAGCGCAAAGGGCTTTGATCGCATCGGAATCGGCTTTTTGAGCCAGTCCTTGCGCCGCTTCGATGCGCTTTAAGGGATCTGCGTTTTTCAGGTTGGATGCGAGCTCTTTGATGCTTGGGGATGATTCCCCTTTGTTTTCAGTGGATTGCGACCATGCAACGGGGCAGGTGGCAAGGCTGAAAACGGCTGCAATTGGGAAACACCGTAGAAAACTTGCTTGTTTCATAAACCCCTCCCGGCCAAATTTGCGGTTGAAACGGTTGAAGCCTGGTGCGTTTGAGCGCAAAACAGCATTCTGCTTCGATTTCAGTAGGACGAAATCTTGCGCTGCCCTTTTTGTCAAGTATCGCTGAGCGCTCCTGCTCATTTTTGTGGAAATTGCGGTCACCCTTTACCCGAGTCCGAGGATGAGCCGTACGAAGGCGAAACTCTGGCCGCCTGCTCGGCGGTTTCCGAATCCAAGACGCTTGAGGTTCAATGCGTATCAGAAAAAAGCGCCCGAGCTTCCACGTTATTGCCTGCGCCGGTGATCGAAACTCAATCTTCAGAGCACGAAGATTCTTTGGATACGCTGTCTCAAAATGCGCCCATGCCGCAAATCGTTTCGGCCAAGGATCAGCAGCCGGTTCACGTGCTCGTGGTGCCCAAAAGAGTCGAGTCAAAGGCGCCGGCAATATCGCAATTTCAGTCGGCCAAAGCAGATTTGGCCTTAGGGGATGGCGCGCAAACCTCTTTACCTCAGTTTGCAGAATTTCAAAAAGAACCTCGCATGACCGAAGACGGGCTCGTGTTCAGCGAGACTGCGTGGTTTAAAGATGGCGTAAGCCAAAAAGCGTTGGCAGAAAACGAGTTAAGCGGTTCCAACACGCTGATGGCGCGCTATCAGAAAGAGAATCAGAGCCTGGAGCCCGCAGAGCAGAAGGCGTTTTCGTTAAAGGATTCCGTGCAGCCTTTCGGTTCCGAGCATCGTTTTGGAGAAGAAATCCTCGATCTCGATCACCACGAATCGCTCGGGCGGGCGCGTTCCGACGGTTGGATGAAAGTGATGGCGGCGCTGGCAGTTGTGGGGTTCGGTTTGGCGATTTGGTGGGTTTTGAGTTAGATTTTAAGGGCTTACGCAATAGCCTTGATCGCCGCAGATGCCGTCTGGGGCACATTCGTCGTGAGTCTGGCAGGGAACTACACAGTAATGGGAATCGCTGCAAACTTCCCCCTGGAAGCAATCGGTGATGTCTCCGCAGCTCGTATCGTTGACATCCTGGCAAATCGATTTGCTGTTGCAGAAATAATCGTCAGGGCAGTCGACATCTTTGAAGCAGCTCGGATCCGTTAAATCCTGGCAATGACCAGCGCTGTTGCAGAAGTCGGTCTCCGCGCAGCCGTCATCATCGACACATTCTTTGATGGGTACGCATAAGCCCTCTTCACACATATGGCCTTTCTGGCAGTCTTCGTGGATTTCACATTCCTTGGCAAAGTAACACTTGCCGTTATCACAATAAGCGTGCTCTTCGCATTCGCTGTCAAACGTGCAGCCGTCGAGCGTGATGCAGAGGGCTTCGGCGCTGCAAAGCTGCTGCGGACCGCATTGATAATGGTTGTCACAGCCCTGCTGCGGATAACATCGGCCATCTTCAGCGCAATAGTGACCGCCGATGCATTCGGAGTCATAAAGGCAGGGCAGATTGCTTTCACCTTTGTCACAACTGATCAACATGCAGGAGAATGAGAGAGTGAGCAAAGTTTGAAGATGGATGTTCATGGTGAAATCTCCTCATTGGTATTCGGCCAGTGAACTACGCCTGCGTTGACGCCCTGTCTGAATCTCTATTCACCCGGATCAGATGATGACTCTCGCGTTGAAGCCTTAACTGTGCGAAAAGAAAAGGATTTTTTAATTGATTGGGGCCAGTTGAAGGGATATACTGTCAAAACTTGTTGATAGTATAGGGGTACAAGATGCCCAAAATTGCTCAACCTGCAGGTTCATCGTCTAAAAAAGTAAACTCAGCCAAAGATGCGCAATGGAAGTTATTGACGCCCGCTGGTCGGGAAATCTGGGCTTCAGTTTATGAGATTAAGAAGGGGATTGCGACCGGAAGATGGTTTGAAAAGAGTCGCTGTATACGCAAAAACCAGACGGTAGAGCTTGGGCAACTTGATGAATTTAAAGAGGATTTTAAAAGAACCTGGTTAACACAGCCGCAAGCTCGAGGCGAACTGCACGGTTCTTTGGAGCTCGATGCCCTCATCAGGGTTTTGACGGATTGTGGTCGCAAGCGGCTTGATGGCTGTCTTTTTGCAACGACCCCATCCGGGCATAAAGCGGTGGTGATGCGTCAGGGGGCTTTATGGGCGGTGCGCTCCGATATTTCCGATGAACTTTTTGGTAACTGGCTGATTTCAAAAGGTTTTGTCGAAAAGAAGACGGTTGAGCAGGCGTTAAAATCTTATCAAAGCCGAAAAGGCGAGCGCGTCCATCTGGGGGAATGCCTGGTGGCTCTGGGCGCGCTTTCTTATCCTCAGCTTCAAACTCTGCTTGCTGCGCAGATGGTCGATCGCCTGCTTCGTTTGTTTGTGGAAACGAATGGCTTTTATCGTTTTGAGGTTTGCTCGACGGAAGGGGAGTCGCAGACTGCGGTTTTGAGCCTGAGGGATTTGGTGGAGGCTGGGCTTTTGGCCGCTTTAAAGCCCGAAGGCATCGCTCAGGCGCTGGAAAACTGGTCTTCTGTGGCGTTTGAAAAGCGCGATGCGGAGTTGGGACTGGGGGATGAGGATCGCCAGGCGTTGCAGATTCTGACCTCAGCGGGCTCTTTGTCGCGCGCGCTTTCGCAGATGATGGCTCGGTTTGGGTGGCGTCTGGAGGATGCGCAGCGGCGAGCGCTCTTGTTTTGGAAGATGGGCTGTGCGGCGCCGGTTCGCCTGAATGCGGATCAGACGCAAGCGCTGGAACTGATGCAAAGTTATAAAAAACTTTGCGATCTCGATTACTTCCAGATTCTCGATCTGCGGCGTGCGGCCTCGGTTGAGGAGGTGAGCGCCGCTTATCAAAGAACGCTTTCGCAATATGGGGCGGAGGCACAACCGGGCGATTCGCGCGAGGTGACCGAGGCGCGTCAAAAAATCCGGCGCCTGCTGGAAGAGGCGGCGACGGTGCTCTCGCACGAGGAGGAGAGCCTCATTTACCAGCGTGCGATCCAGCTGGGGCTCGATCACCGGGATCCCAAAATTCAAAAACAGTTGCGTTGTGAAGCGCTGCAAGCCGAAGCGAGAGCACTGGTTCAAAAACAAAATTTTGCTGAAGCAGAGCGAACTTACGCGCAACTGACGTCGCTTTTGCCGGATGATGCGCCTCTGGCGGTTGAGGAATGCTGGGCGCGCTTTTTGGCGGGGCCTCAAACGGAGTTCGCCGCACAATCGGCCATTCGGCGCATTGAAGGGCTGTTGCTGCACAATGAACCCTTTGAACTCGCATATCTTACACTTGCGCGCATTCATCGCCTGTCGGGCAATGTTCAGGCGGCCCGTGCAGCTTTGCAGCATGTACTGGAACTTAATCCGCAGAGTTTAGATGCCCAGACCGAACAGCGATTGTTGTTGGGAGAGCGTAAGTTAAAGCCGAATCAACGTCGGATTCGTCCCTTGTTTTGGCTTACATTGGGCTGCGTGTTGTTCATGTTTGTGGTGCTTTATGTGGGCGCCAATGTCGCTGCGGGCGGAGGTCGTCAATGGCCTCAGTTCGACGAGCAAAAAGAAGAGAACACCGCGGATTCATTTGAAAAATCTGTGATCGCTGATCAATTGGTGAGGTTGCAGAAAGAGCGTTACCACAATTCTGATCAGCGCGTAGTGCCCTCAGAGCAGCGCGTGATGGGCAACATGGAATTCTATTACCAGGTGAACGATCCCTGGTGGTGGATTCGACGCGCAATTTTATGCGTTTTGGGGTGCATTGGGTTGCTCGCTCTGGCGCGCGAAAATGTGATGCAGGAGATTGTGGGCACGCGTCCCAAATGGATTCTGGCGGCAGTGCCCTATGGCGCTGTGACCGGTTTTCTGTCGTATATTCAAACGACTACACCTCTTCCTGTGGCGCTTGGCATGGGCTTTTTCCATACACTGGCCGAGCAAATCTTCTTTTTATGGTTCTTATGCAGGTTTTTACGGAAAAACCTGGTTCGCCCGCTGAAATGGATTGGCATTTTTTGCGGCATTTATGGTCTTTATCAGTTTACGTATTTCGCAATTCTGCAGATGGAGCCGCTCTTTATGGCAGGCGAGGTGATTCGGCTGGCGGTGTTCGGCGGAGGGGCTTACGCGCTGTTGCTGCATCTTTCGGGCGGGCTTTGCGCCCCCTTTGTGGCACAGCTCGTGATGATGACCGTGATGATGCTGAACTACTTGTAATCGTTAAGGAATCACAGAATTTAGGCGGGATCGGACGAGCGGGCTTGAGCGCGGATTAGGCAAAATATTTGGCCATATATTCCTGAATGGTCGATTCGATTTTGCCTGCGACGAGGCTTGCGGGAAGGCCTACGCTTAAGTCGATTTCTGCTTGTGTATCGTCGACCTGCGCGAATCCATTGACGCCGCGGCCTTCGACGTTGGCGCGGTTGTCGCCGGCCATTTGGATCTGCACCTTGTAGCGCTCAGCGATGAGGGTGGTCAGCTCCTTCAGTTTGGCGCAGGCTTCTTCGCGGGTTAAATGATGGGCGTGCTTGACGGCAATTTTCTTGGCCATGGGGTACTCCTTTACTTTGCGGTCACGATGGCGACCGAGGCGGATGCGCCGATACGGGATGCGCCGGCAGCGATGAGGGCGAGCGCTTCATCGCGGCTGTGAACGCCACCGGAAGCCTTGACGCCCATGTAGGGACCGACGACGCGGCGCATGAGGGCGATGTCGGGTACCGTGGCTCCACCGCCGCCAAATCCAGTGCTGGTCTTGACAAATGCGGCTCCGGCAGCGCTTGAAAGCGCGCAGGCGATCACCTTTTCTTCGTCGGTGAGCTTGCAGGTCTCGATGATCACCTTGACCGCTGCAGGGCCGGCCGCTTCGACGACCGCTTTGATGTCGTTAAAAACGAATTCCAGATCGCGGCTCTTGAGGGCGCCGATATTGATGACCATGTCGATTTCGGAGGCGCCGCAGCGGAGCGCTTCGAGGGTCTCGCTCACCTTGGACTGGGTGGTCATGGCGCCCAGGGGGAAGCCGATGACGGAGCAGATCGGAACGCCGGAACCCTGCAGGAACTGGCTCATCAGGCGAACGTTGGTGGAGTTGACGCAGACGGTGGCGAACTTGTACTGGCGCGCTTCATCGGCGATTTTGCGCAGATCTTCGCGCGTCGCATCGGGCTTGAGCAGCGTGTGATCGATGTAGCTTGCGAGATTGATGTCGTCTGTCATTTGCGCGGGCACCGGCGGGGTAGGCAGGGCGGTCATGCCGCAATCGCTCGGCACTTCGCTTTCGTCGTGAGCCACATGGGTGGGCGGTGTGGGCGGAAATCCGAGGGCTTCTGCGTTCATTTCGTTCATCTCTAACTCCTTCATTTTACGAGAGTTTTCTCGTGCTGGGCGAGATCATGGAGCATCGATTTGGGGACTCTGGTGATCTTTTCGCCGGTAAATTTTAAAGCGCCTTCCCGAAAGCCGGTGAACGGGTTTGTAGTCCTGATCGAGGAACTCCAGAAAGGCGTCAAAGCCTTCTAATAGCTCATTGTTTGACAGGATGATATAGGCTGGGCGGTTCTTTTTGAGATCGCTCATCAGCTCCGGCCAGGGCGTCTCGGGCAAAAAATGGGTTTGAATGGTGGGCCGCTTCCAGGTGTTGGTCAAATCGTTGGTGAGGATGCCCAGGGATTTGTATTGCCGGGAAGGCGACATGCGATCGGTATAAAAATAAAACGGCCAGGCCCAGCGACCCCAGACCCAGATGGTCTCGTCGGGGGATGTGTTTTGGTGAATGATTTGGGCCACCGGAAGGGTGTCGCTGTAGGCATGCTGAATGTAACGCCGCGTGAAGCGCAACTGCCTGTAATCTTTGTAGATTGCAGGAATCGCCAGGGCGATGGTCGCGGCAAAAATGATCATGCGCCGCTTAAAAAGCGGGCTCGGGCGCTGCCAGAAATCGCGGTTAAAGCATGGGAGAACGGCGCCCTCCAGGCTTACGGCCAGCCATACGGCAGCGGGCAGCATCTGGATGTAGTAGCTCTTAAAAAAGCGCAGTCCCAAGGCGGCGCCGATGAAGCTGAGAGCAAAAAAAGCGGTGTTAAAATAGATAATGAGGCGCTGTGAACTGCCGCGAAAGATGGCGAGCAGCGTCGAGACAGTACCGAGCCAGAAGGCGAGCACCAGGTAAGCCTGAAAGCCGAGCAGGCCGTCGCCAAAGCGAATCCATTTGTCGACGAAACTCAGCTGACTCTGCCCAATGTATTTCCAGCCGATATTCGAGAACACGTAGTTTTGAATCAGAGCGCCGAGTTCGCCATGAGCGGCGTAAAACAGGGCAATCGGCAGGAATCCGGCCACCACGCCGCCTGCAAGCCAGAAGAAGTTCCGCAGACGGCTGGCGGATTTGCCGTTCAGCGGTGGCCAGTTTTCAGGCCGTTCGCAGCGTTGGGCAAAGAGGACTGCGAGGAGGAGCAATGGGCAGATGACGGCGGTCTGACGACGGATAAGTCCAGAGACAGCAACGCAGAATCCGCTTGCAAACCACCATGCTCCACCGCGTTTTAAGCCGAGCAGGGCAAAGCAGGCGCACCAGACGTAAGGCGCCATCATCCAGGCGTTGTAATTGAAATCGATGCTGTCGGAGATGGGCGAGGACCAGACGTAGAGGGCGGTCGCGATGACGGCACCCAGGCGGCCTGAGATTTGCCGGGCGCCCACAAAAATGCCCAGACTGCTTAAAACCGACCAAAAAATGGCTACGCCGGAGACCGCTGCCAGGGAGCGTCCAAAGAGTTTAAAGATGCCTGCAACGATAAAAAATGCGCCGGGAGCTTTGAGTTCCAGGCTGTCTACATATGGGAGCATGCCTTTGAGCAAAAGCTCGGCGTTGTAAACGATACCTGCTGCGTCTTCGTTGTGAAAACTGTTGCTTTCGGTGACGGGCCAACGATACCAAAGCGCGAGAAGGGTGAGGCATAAAAAGCAGGCGCCGTCGATGGCGTAAGATTTAAGGCGGCTGTGGTTCATGATGGATCTGATGCGTTTAGAGCGGCGACGAGTACAGCGGTGATGTTGTCGGTTCCTCCCGCCTGGTTTGCAGCATCCACGAGAGCTTGCGCAGTCTCGTTTAAGTCGGGCAAGTGATCGTTCATAACCGATTGAATTTTATCGTCTTTTACGAGATCTGAGAGACCGTCGGAGCAGGATAAATACACGTCGCCGGGCTCTGGTTTGACGAGCGTAATATCGACGTCCACATCGTCTTCGAGGCCTACCGCGCGGACGATCACGTTTGAGCTGGCTCGCGCCCGCGCTTGCTCATCGGTGAGAGAAAAGACGCGCTTTAAATGATTGACCAGCGAGTGATCCTCGGTCAGTTGCTGTAACTTGCCCTGTCGCAATCGATAACAGCGACTGTCGCCTACATGGGCGATGATGAGCCCCGCTTGCTCGCTCCAGGTGAGCGCGACGACGGTGGTGCCCATGTTCTGGCAGGCGTCGTCGCTTTGGCCCCGGTTGAAGATGCGCACGTTGGCTACGCGGACGGCCATCTGAATGCAGTTGGCTTCGTCCGAAAGCCGGGGATCGGGCTCAAAAGGCCACACAAAATCGGGCTCATGGCGCCAGCGCTCCATAAAATCGGCGATCTTTTCGACCGCCATGTTGCTGGCGACCTGACCGGCCACATGTCCCCCCATGCCGTCGGCTAAAATCCATGTATTTTCATGGGGTAACAGGCGATAAGCGTCTTCGTTCGCTTTGCGTTTGCGGCCCACATCGGTGGCGGCAGCGGCAGAAAAGACCAGGGGCATCAGCGCGCTTCTCCTTGAGGGGCTTCAAATTCCACATAACGCGCATGCATGCGCGCAGGGGGCATGGGCGGACGCTCGACCGACTCACCGCGAACCCAGGCTTGGATGGCGGGCAAATCGACCGTTTTCCAAGTGGATGCCAAACGCCGCTGAAGGAAAGAAGAAAAGAGGGCTTTCAGCATCTGATCGAGGGATTCGAGCAAAAACATGCGTTCGTAAAAGCGCTCATCGTCTTCGCGGGCCAGCACTGCGGGCAGTTTGATGCCGGAAGGCGAAAGCTGAGCGGCGCGCAGGGTAAAGGACCATTCCTGGCTTTGGCGCGTGATGCGCACCTTGGCCTCGTGGGCAAGTTTTCCTAATCTTAACGCGGTCTTAGCCTCAAGGCTGCTGGTGGGGTGACCGCCCTTGAACAGGTTTTCCTGAGCGTTGATCGTGGGGGAGCCGACCACCAGTCGATCGTCAAAATAGATCTCAAACGGCTCAATATCGTCGCCGAGATGCATTTCGGGATCCTGTTCGCTGCAAAACCACAGCCAGGTTAAGAATTCGGCGCCCAGGAAAGCTGTGTGATGTATATTTTCGAGAAGTGCCATCATTCCTCTCGCATGGCGTTCAGCGCCGTATCATCGTCAACAAACTGGCAGGGCTCAATGCTTTCGAGCGCTTTCTTTTCGGCGTCGGTGAGATCGAGATTGCCGTAAAGCGCGGCCGTATAGGCGCAGTCGAGCATGGGCCGGAGACCGAAAGTCTGCTCAAAAAGCTCGAGAAAATCAGTATTTACCTTTTCGTTGGTGCTGTGAAACTGGAGGATGCCCGTTTGCCAGTGCCACACCATATCGACGGTTTTGATCGAGGGCATCAGCTTGCGGCGGAGTTCGGCCTTAACCTGCTCCTTCAGTTCTGCGCGCTCGTAACGGCTGAGGGCATCGCGCTTTTGTTCGGCCATGAGGCGCCTTGCGTGGGCTTCGGTCTGCAGGTTGAGGAGCGGGCCTGGCACTTTGAGGGTGTCGATGCGCAATGCGAGTGCAATATATTCATTATAAAGGTACATTTCGGGGGTGAGCTCGGTATCTAAAGCAAAGAGCGGGCTGCACCAACCGATGGATCGCTCTGCATCTGAAGCGGCGTCAATTTCCTGAAACGCGTATTTTTCGATGCCTGCCTGAAACCGGTCGCGCCAGTCCCTGGGAAGGGGACTGTTGATAAAATACTGTCGATACGTCAATGTGCCTTGAAATGCGCCCATGAGACTTCCTCTGCATGGCAAAAAGTTCGCTATATATTAAGCGACTTTATTTTGACTGGCGAATCCTAAGTGAATTGGTTTTGTTTCTGCGCTTTTGACAGTTGGCTTTCAGGCCCATAAAGTTGTGGGATGAGCGCGGTTGGGGTGGTAGAAGTCGCTTTTGGGGGAAACTTCTGATGTTAAAAATTTGGCATTATACATTGCTTTGGGCGTTGGGCTTGCTGGCGTTGCGGGGGCCTGTTTTTGGGCAGGAACAGCCGATCCGCATCGTGATTCCGGCCAGCGAGCTGAATCCCTTCGATGTGGCCGAAGGGGCGCCGATTCGAGTGCGAGTGGTTGAGCTCGATGACAATACAACCGTCAATCGCCTGGAGCAGGAAGCGCAAAAACGCTTTCGGGAGGGTCGATACCAGGAAGCGCTCGATTGTTTGACTCAGGCGTATCAGATTTCGCAAAAGAATGAGCTGCTCTACAACATGGCCGTCTATTCCAGCCAATTGGAGAAATGGTCGGATTGCGTTCAGTTTTCAGAGCATTACATGGCGGTCACCCAGGCGAATGCGAAACGGGATCAGGCTGCAAAACTGAAGCAAACCTGCGCGGCTCATCTTTCGGCGACCCCGTTTGAAGTCTCCTCTCAGCCTCGCGGTGCGCGCATTTACATCGATGATCGCAAAAACGGATATGTGGGGAATACGCCTTGTTCCAAAAAACTGGAGCCCGGATCGCATCAGCTGTGGGCTGAACTGGAAGGCTATCTGCCTGTGCAGCAAAGGATAGAGATCCAAAAAAATAAGCCGTACCGACTGAACTTACAGCTCACGCCCTACGGTCAGCAGGGGTATGTTTTTGTGGACTGTTCCATTAAAGGGGCGCAGTTGCTGGTGGATGGCAACCCGATGGCTTTAACGCCGCTGGAGGCGCCCATCGCACTGGCGGGCGGATCGCATCAAATTGCTGTTGAGCGGAACGGTTATCGACGCGTGGAGCAATCCGTGGCGGTGAAACAAGGCGAGACCACTACTGTCGATGCCCTTATGGAAAAGTCTGAATTTTCATACAGTTGGAGAACTCCCGTCGGCTGGACTGCGGTCGGTCTCGGTGTTTTGTCCATCGGAGGTGGCCTTTTGGCCTGGCAGGCAGCCGACGATGAATATCGCGATTCCGACAAATTCAATCGTTTGGCCAACTGGGAGCGCGTGGGTTACTGCTTTGGAGGCCTCTTTTTAGCGGGCGGGGCTGGATTGGTGATCTGGGAATTCCTGCGCGATCAAATCGACGAAAAAGATCGCAATCCCGATTATCGCTCAGGATCGCAGAATCAAAAGGTGAGCTCCTGGCAATTGTTGCCCGGTGGTGTGATGTACGGAGCAGCGTTTTAAAGGGATTTGAGATGCGGCGTTATCTTTTGTTAGTTGCCTTAGCCTTGGCCTCCTGTTCCGAAGGGATCGAGCCGCCGCAAGCGACCGCCGTCATCGCTTTGCCCGGTGGAAGTTTTGTGATGGGCAGTCAGGAACGCGATCCTTGTTCTGATGCTGCAGCGAATGAGATTCCCTGCGACCCGGTGGCTCAGTCCGCAACGATCCGTAACACTGTAAAATTAAAGCCTTTTTGCATTGATCAGCATGAAGTGACGGTGGCGCAGTATCGCTATTGCGTGGAAACGGGGGATTGTCAGAAACCGCGCGAAACTTCTGCCGGCAGCCCGGACAGCGATGCTCAAATCTCTGGTTACTACTCCAGTTTGAAGCGCTACGGCGATTACCCGGTGCTCGGTGTGTCCTGGGAAGATGCCGCGCATTACTGCGAGCGTCAGGGAGGTCGTCTGCCGAGCGAAGCAGAGTGGGAATATGCTGCAAAAATAGGGAGTTACGACGGCACTGCAGGGGATGAGGGGCCTTCATATGTCTGGCTTCCCGGTGCTGTCAAAATGGGCACCTGCGCCTCCTCCGATGACGAAAAAGCACCGCCAGCGCTCGGTTTTTGCACCCAGAACACCGTTCAGCCGGTCATGCATTCAGAGATCGATAAGACCATCGATAATGTGTATGACTTAGCCGGAAATGCACAGGAATGGGTGGCCGATGTCTTCGATTTCTGGGCTTATTGCAGCCCTTCTACCGATTTTAAACAGTTCCAGGTCAGCAGCGATGGCTTGTGGCCTCAGTTAAAGGCCGATGTATTGACTCAGCAGGCTTCCGAATGCCTCTCCGATCAGTTCTCGAGCATGCCTTGCGAATTCCAGTGTACTTGCAAGTACTTACGACAGTTCGCCGAAGACGCCTGTGAATGGAATGGGGCGAATTGCTCCGAAAATCGCAAGGATTGCGTGTCTTATTGTGAAGCTGGCATGGATGACTGCCTCAAGGCCTGCGGCGATTCCTCTGTGGCGGTTTGCTCCAACATTCGCCATTGGACGGCGGTTTCAGAACTCAACCAGTCTTCTTTTTGGCTGCCCTGGTGCAAACCCCGCGAAAACTTTGACGGCCACGCGCTGATTTCGACCGAGTTAAAGGTGGCACAAGCGGAATCGCATGTGATTCGGGGTGGCCATTTTGAGTCATCAAAGCTTTGTGAAGCGCGCCTCAACGCCCGATCTTATGGTCGCAATCCTTCACCGCTTGTGGGCTTCAGATGCGCATATGATGGGGGCAACGAGGCCGGCAACTGCCCTGTCATCCCCTGATTTCTATAAAGAATTCAAATGCTTTCACGCCTTTTCTTTTTCATCCTTTGTTTTCCAGCTCTTCTTTTTGCCCAGGAAAATCCCGAGGATTTGCCCGATCCTCAGAATGATCAGCCATCGGAGCCCGTTGCTGCTGAAGTATCGAAGCCTTCAAAGGCGCAAAGTCAGGGCGTGGCGGAGTTGCGCGAGCGGTTCGATGCCTTTTTTGAAAAAAAGCCGCTCTCTTCGGCCAAAGTCAGCGTTTTGATTGAGCATTTGCCCACAAAAAAGCTGCTTTACAGCCGCGATCCCGATCGGATGCTGCATCCCGCTTCCAATACCAAGCTGGCCACCACGGCCGCTGCGCTGCAGCTTTTGGGCGCTGCCTATACGTTTGATACAGATTTGGCGGTTGACCATCTGGAACAAGGGGTTGCGGGCGAGGCGTATTTTGTGGGCGGTGGCGATTCCCGCCTGATGGATGAACATCTCTGGCGCCTGATTGAAGACGCTAAGGATGCAGGATTAAAGAAGATTCGCGGTGATCTGGTGGTGGACGAGAGCTTTTTTGCAGGCGATCACCTGCCCCCCGGTTATGGCGATAAACCCGACGACGATGCGGCCTATCGGGCGGCCACGAGCGCGGCGAGCCTGGATTTTAATGCGGTCAAAATCACCGTGACGCCCGGAAAAGCAGGGGAGGCGCCCAAAGTGAGCTTCCAGCCCGGTGGAGGCTATATTGATTTGCAGAATACTGCGGTTACGGTCCAAAAAGGCAAAGAACAGCTCAAAATCAGCTCGAAGCCGCATAAAGATCGCACGAGAATCCTCGTCTCGGGCCAGATTCCCGTCAATCATCGCGGGGTCACCGTGCGCAAGCGCATCGACAATCCTCCTCTGTTTACAGGATATGCGGTCAAAAAAGCGCTTGAAAAGGCTGGAGTTACAGTGGGGGGAAAGGTCCGGCTGGGCAAGGCGCCCCAAAATCGCAAGCGGCTTGCGCGCTACAGTTCCGATCCGGTTTGGCGCTTGGTCAGCGATGTGAATAAATTTTCAAATAACTTTATGGCCGAGACGCTTCTGCGCGCCATCAGCGTCAAGCAAGGCGGAGACGGCAAATCGGTTTCAGGGGCAGCGGCGGTTCGCCAGTTTTTAGAAAAAACTGTTGGTATCACTGGCGTTAAATACGTCAACGGATCGGGCCTGTTTGGCGAGACTTCGTTTTCGGCGCGTCAATGGGTCAAACTTTTGCGTTGGGTGGTCGAAAGCAGCGCCATTGCGCCCGAATTCCTGTCTTCGCTCGCGATTGGCGGTCAGGACGGCACTTTGCGCAAGCGTTTAAAGGGTTTACCGGCGGGAGCGGTGCGGGCGAAAACGGGCACCCTCGACGGTGTGAGCTGCCTTTCGGGTTACGTGACTCTGGGCGACGGCAGCCAGGCGCTGTTTTCGATTTTAGTCAACGATTTGGCGGGCAAGGCCTGGAATGCGTGGCAGGCGCAGGACGGAATGCTCGAGTTCCTGCACCAGTACAAACCGTAAAAACGGTTGTCACAGCTGAATTTGTGGCACACCCTTCGGCGGATAGAGCTCGAAGGTTTCGTCCGCCAGTTCAATATCGATGCGGTGATCTTTCACCTCGATCTCGACCTTAAAATCGCCGGATTCGAGCCGCATGCGCCTGGGGAACGGTTTGGCGTCGGAGCTGTAGTCGCCCAGTTGTGCGCGGTATCGGAGCGCGTTCTGGGTTTTGACCTCGCTTTGGGTAACCAGCTGCCGCTTGGGCTCAATGCGCAAAATCTGTTGCTCTGACTGGTTTTGCAGCACAACCACTGTTCTGCCCGCATCGCTGTCCCACGAAACCTGGGCGGTCTGATAATCGATGATGGGGATTTCGGCGCGAAGCAGGGCCGAGAGCTCGCTCGGATGCATCTGAATCGGCAACAGGCGTGCCAGATTCTGAGGCGTTGCGGCTCCGCTGTAGAACTTGCGATCTTTTTGAGAGTAAATGGAGATCGTCTCCCCATCGGAGACCAGGGTTGAAAGGGGTTGTCCAAAGGGAGATAGGCTGTCGATGCGCAGGTGATCGGGCTTTTGAACGGCGATCAGCTGCTGGAATTTCACGCGTTCTCCGCCTTGCCAGGCGTCCAGATGCAGTTCAGCGCTCAGGCTTTCGACGGCGCGATCGGCGATGGGTTGAAGGATGACTTCTGCGTCTTCGGTAAAGTTTTCGGGCTTGGGGACTGAGCCACCGCAACCCCAGCAATGCGCAGCGAGAACCAGTAAAATGCTAAAAAGTCTTTTGTTTTTAAATAGATATGAAACTTTCATCGATGGCCCTGCAGAAAAGAATTTGTGATTTTGTGAATGCTTGTCTTGCGATTTGATCGCGCTCGCGTATAGATCTACCGCATTGCGGGCCCGAGAGGAACCTGATGAAACTCATATCTAGCGGTCGAACCAACGTGGGCATGAAGCGCCCTCATAATGAAGACAGCTTGCGGATTTGTCGCGAGTACGATCTTTTTATTGTTGCAGACGGGATGGGGGGGCACGCTTCGGGTGAAGTGGCCAGCCAAATGGCGGTGGAGACTGTTTCGGAGTTCTTTCGCTCGACGGCGGAAGACGAAGAGACGACCTGGCCTTTCAAGATGGAGCATGACCGGGATTACGAAGAAAATCGCGTGGTTGTAGGCATTAAGCTGGCCAATCGGCGCATCTTTGAATCCGCTGGTCGGGATGCAAAACTCAAGGGCATGGGCACCACCATCGTTACGCTCTATTGCCATCAATCAAAATGTTTTATTGCTCACGTAGGCGACAGCCGCATCTACCGTTATCGCGACAGCGCGCTCGAACAGATGACGACGGATCACTCGCTGCTGAACGATTACATCAAAATGCGGCAGATGACCCCCGAAGAGATCGAGTCGTTCCCGCATAAAAACGTGATCGTGCGCGCGCTGGGGATGAAGGATTCGGTGCAGGTGGACGTGAGGCAAGAGGATTTGCAGCAGGGCGACGTCTTCTTGCTTTGCTCGGACGGCCTTTCGGGCATGGTCAACGATGCCAGGATGGCCGAGATTCTGGCTGCTGAACCCGATCTGGAACAAGCTTGCGAAAAGCTGATCGACGAAGCCAACGCCAACGGCGGCAACGACAACGTGACGGTCGTGCTGGTTCGCGTTGAAGAAGCGTAATGGTTTGAAATTAAAAGATTTTTCTTATGGCGTGAACGCCTCATGAGCTGGAGCGGGGATCAAAAGGAACAAGCTCAAATCTCTCCAAATACGCTCGAGGAACGTAATCGCGTGATCGAGCGCTATTGGCCGCTGATCGGTCATATTGCCGAAAAACTGATCAAACGCCTGCCGGCCTCCGTCTCGCTGGATGATCTCAAAATGGCCGGCGTGATCGGTTTGATCGATGCGGTTGAAAAATATTCCAGCGACAAGGGCAGCTCGTTTCATGCCTATATCGAAATTCGCATTCGCGGCGCGATGATCGACGAATTGCGATCCCTCGATTGGGTGCCGAGAACGGTGCGCAAGCAGATGGGGAATCTTGACTCAGTACGTCAAAAACTGGGCGACAGGCTGGGGCGGGAACCGACCGAAGGCGAGCTGGCTGAAGAATTAGAGCTGACGACCGAGCAGTTTCACCATATGCGCCTCAAAGCCCATGCGCGAAATGTGCTTTCGTATGATGATGTCGAGATTCAGGGCAGAAGGCGCAGCCTGCTGGAGTCCATCGCCGATTCGAATGCTGCAACTCCTGAATTTTGGAGCGAAAAAAGCAATTCGACAGCGGTCATTTTTCAGGCATTAAACCGCTTGCCCGAGCGCGAGCGGCTGGTCCTTTCGCTCTACTATTTTGAAGATTTAAACCTCAAAGAGATCGGTTCCATGCTGGGCGTGACGGAATCGCGGGTGAGCCAGATTCGGGCAAAGGCGCTTTCTGATTTGCGACCCATCGTCACCGAAATGATGAGTCGCTAATTCTGCATCCACAGTAAGAATTCCTGGTTGCCCTGAGTGCCCTGGATGGCGGAGGGGACGAGTCCCTGAGGGTGGAGCCCGAGCGCTTCGAGTTCGGCCTGGACCTGCTGGCAGGCTTTTTCGCGGAGCTCCGGATCGCGGACGATGCCGCCTGAATCCACCTCTTCTTTGGCCAGCTCAAACTGAGGCTTCACCAATAACACCAAATCTGCGCGAGGGGCGAGCAGGGGCAGGCAGGGCGGAATGACGCGGCTGAGCGCATTGAATGAAATATCGGCGCAAAGAAACTCGATTGGATCGGGCACCAAATCCCTTGTTAAATCGCGGGCATGCGTGCCTTCGAGGCGAAGAACGCGCGGATCCTTGACCAGCTTCCAATGCAGCAATCCCACGCCCACATCCACCGCGTAAACGCGCTTTGCGCCATGCTGCAGCAGGCAATCGGTAAAGCCGCCCGTAGATGCGCCCAAATCGAGGCAGACGCGCTGCGAGACGGACAAGCGAAAAGCATCGATGGCTGTGGCCAGTTTAAAGCCGCCCCGACTCACATAAGTTCGCTTTAAGTACTCGTTTTTTAATCGGATTTCTGAATCGGACCTGAGCTGCTCACCGGGTTTTTCCACGCGGTGATCGTTGGCCACGACCACGCCTTCCATGATCAGCGCCCGCGCCTGCTGCAAATCGTTGGCCAGGCCGCGTTCTACAAGGAGTTGATCGGCATGAATGCGGGGCATCTTATTGATTTCGCTTCTGAATTCGGCCGGTGAGTTCGAGGAGCGGGGCGGCGGCGGAGCCCAGATGGGCCAAGAAGCTGCGCGCTTCATCGGCGACCGTATCGCGGCGTTCGAGCACTTTTTCTGCCGACATATGGTGAAGAAAACTGTTGCTGTCCCGGGCGCGATCCTGGTCGGCATCGAGCAAATCGTCGGTCAGTTGAAAGAGCAGTCCAAGGGCGCGGCCAAATTTCTGAAGGACTTCGATGCGCATGCTCGGCGCGTGAGAGGCGATGGCGCCACCCATGACCGCAGCCTGAATGAGCGCGCCGGTCTTTGCGGCCTGCATGCGTTCAAGTTCGCTTAAATTCTTGATTTTCCCTTTAACATCGGAGACCTGGCCGCCCACCATTCCCTGGCCTCCGGCGGCCTGAGCGAGCAGGGCTGTGAGCGCTGGATCCTGAGCGATGACCGCAAACGCTTCGGTCAACAGGGCATCTCCCGCCAATATGGCGTTGGCTTCACCAAAGGCGCGATGACAGGTGGGGCGACCCCGGCGCATATCGTCGTTGTCCATAGCCGGCAGATCGTCGTGGATCAGGCTGTAGGTGTGAACCATTTCGATCGCCATCGCCCATGGAATGGCCGCAGTCGCGTTGCCTCCCGCCGCTTCCGCTCCGAGCATCGCCAGTTGTGGGCGAATCCGCTTCCCTCCGCCAAACAGCGCATAGCGCATCGCCTCTCCCAATGGAGCCGGGAAGAGATCGAAGCGAGATGCGTAATTTTGAAGGGATTTTTCAAATTGCGGCATGATTCGCGCCAAAACTTCGTCCAATACGCTCATGGATTTGAAACCTTTTTGAGTTCTTCTAAACGCTGCTCAGCGCCTTCGAGCAGTTGGTTGCCGTGATTGGAAAGCTTGATGCCTTGTTCGTAAAGCCTGAGCGCTTCGTCGAGCGATAAATTCCCACTTTCGAGCTGCTTTACGATGGCTTCGAGCTCGGTCATTGTTTCTTCAAAGTTCTTGGAATCACTCATGTTTTTTATGTATTGCGATGACTTCTGCTTCGATTCGGCCGTCCGCCAGGAGAAGTTCGACTGGACCAGCATGCACTTGTTCGACGGATTTTAAAACCTGCCCCGACTGCCGCGCGATGCTGTATCCGCGCGACAAACAAGCCAAAGGCGACAATGCCTGTAACTCTGCAATTTTATGAGAGAATCTCATCCTCGATGCCGCTACGATCGCTTCCGTTTGCGGCGTGAGCGCGCCTTCAGACTGCTGCAGGCGGCGCTTTTGGGCGTCCAAAAGCTGATGAATTGCGGTTTGCAAATGCTCCCGATGATGGGCAAGCTTGTTTTTTTCTTCCGCGAGTCTCAGGGATGGCGCCTGTTGTTGCAGCCTTTGCGCAAGATTCTGAAGTAGCAGGCGCTGCACTTTTAACAAATTCGGGACCAACTGCTACAAACGCGACCGAAGCTGCTGTAAAGAAAGTTTGCGCGGATCGAGGCGGACGGCTGAGAGGAGTCTGGCGTTGATGTGGTTGTGTAACTGTTTGGAATTTAATAGCTTTTGAGAGATGCAGAAGGCGAGTCGATTGTTGTAATCCGCCAGCGCCTGATAAAGCTGATTGCGATCGGGCACGAGCATGGCGGCGGCGGTGGGGGTGAAGGTATAGCGATCCGAGGCCAGATCGCTCAGGCTTAAATCTCTCTCGTGGCCGATGGCGGTGATGACGGGCTTTGGGCATGAGGCGATGGCCCGAACCACCCTCTCGTCGTTAAAAGCCGAGAGATCGTCGCTACTTCCGCCTCCTCGCGAGACGATGATCCAGTCGATGCGCGGATCTTGACTTAATTGCTGAATACCTTCCACGATCTCTTCCGGAGCGCGGACGCCCTGCACCAGGGAGGGGTAAAGGAAGAGCGGAATTTGTGGCGATCGGGGCTGTAAAGTCTTGCAAATATCGCGCAATGCGGCGCCGGTTCGGCTGGTGACGATGCCGATACCTTTGGGCAAAAAGGGCAGTTTCCGCTTTCTTTGAGGCGAAAAGAGGCCTTCTTCTGCGAGCTTGCGGTACAGGGCATCGAGCAGCGCTTTTTGGTCGCCCAGCCCTTGTGCGCGCAAATCTTCAATACAAAAGCTATAATTCCCGCGCGGCGCGTAATAGGAAATGCGTCCATATGCGACAATTTTTGTACCTTGCTCCGGTTTTTGAGGCAGTTTGGGCTGGATATGGCGCCAGACGATCGAGCGGATCAGGGCAGGCTCTGGTCCGCTGCGATCGATCAAATCCATATAGCAATGATTGCTCTTGTCAAAACTGAGGCTTTGGATTTCGCCCGCAATCCATAAGTTCGGTGTGTCCTGTGAGATGAGTTCCTGAAGATGTGATGTAACTTGGTGAATTGTAAGGGGATTTTCGGGGTTGGAATACAAAGTCATGGGCGCTTGGGCAGAGGAAGATTGCGGCGTTCTCGTTAAGGCATCAGGACCAAAGCTAAGATTAAGATACCTTCCCGATAACGCATGCCCGCCTGGAAGAACGGCCGCTTGAGCGGTGAGCGCAAATCGACGTTCACCTTGCTCTTGGGAATCGACAAGTGGAGCTTATGGCTTTTTCCGTCTTTGCCATCGTACCGGAATGAAGCCGTTTGTCCGTTGGGCAACTGGAGCTTGGGACTCTTATCGTTTTTGGATAAGCGAATATCGGCTTTTGCCAATGGCTTAAAGGATTTATAGTTGCCAAAGCTGTCTTTTAAAGCGCTCTGGATGCGCTTTAAGGAGCTGTCGACGCCTCCGGGATCTCGGGTGGCGTGAATGACGACCACTTTGAGCCCGATCTCGTCTTTGGCCCAGCTTGAGATGGGTGTGCAGAAAAAGCCTATAAATGCAAAAAGAATAAAAAGTAGTTTCATTTTCATTAGATAGGCTCCTTGCCGTCTGCATCCGCATCCGAATCGTCCTCTGCTTCATCCTCATCTTCGAGAAGCCAGACGATGGTGGGACTGTTTTCCAACGGCTGACTGATCAGGACTACACTGGGGCCGGAGTTTTGCACGGCATCAACAAAAACGTCGTTTTCCACTGGCTGTGAAGGTATTGCAGCTGCAAGGGCGCCGTAAGAAGCAGCGTCTGCGTCTACTGCAGCTGCTTTCTCCGATTTCATGGGGGCTGCGCGCTTGGCGCTTGCGGCTTTTCGAGCCATCTTGGGCGCCCTCATGGCCACCTGGCGCTCAGCTTCAAATGCAGGTGCTGATGCAGCTGCTGCAAATGCAGGTTCAGCTTCATATTCGGGTTCTTCCATTTTTGCCATTTCGAAGGCTGGAGCGAACTTTGGTGACTCTTCTCTGAACTCTGCTTCAGCCCGTGGAGAATGCGCAGAAGCGATTTCCATTGGGGCTGCAGCGTTTGGCGTGGGGGTCACCTGCGCCGTATGGAAGATCATCAGGCCCACAGCAGCGGTGGCCGCAGAGCTGAACAGCATGGGCATCCAGTGATGTGACCAATAAGATTTGACGAGAGCAACGAGGCGGCTCTCTTTTTTGCGAACCGGTGGCAGCTGAGCTGCTATCTTGTCGTAAAACTGCGAAAAATCAGCGTTTTTGACTTCTTCTTCGATGTAGTCGCGATAAAGATCCCGGCATTGCGACATTTCTGCCCATTCAGCCTGAAGTTCTGGAGACTGACTCAACTGAGCTTCAAATTCCGCTTGTTCTTCGGGTGATAAATCATCGTCAAATGCGCGAGAAAGCAAAAGGTTTTCGTTCATGATGACCTCCTCACTCCTTCACCTGCGTGCTCTGCCATCGATTCTGCTCCGGTGGCCTTGAGATAAGGACGCAGCGATATTTGAAGATTCTTTCGGGCGTAATGCAGGCGACTCATCACAGTACCCACATGGCATTGCATGACTTCAGCGATCTCTTCGTAGCTGAGGCCATCGACGTCGCGCAGTAAAATGGTGGTGCGGTGCGCTTCGCTCAGAAGACTGAGTGCTTCGTTCAACGCTTTATTCAAATCTTTGCGTTCAATGGAAGCTCCTGGTTGAGTTTCGCGCATGTTTCCGATGAGATTTTGATCTCCCACATCGCTAGGTGGACTGATTTTTTCATCAAAAGCCACCACTTGGCTGCGCTTTCGCTTACGAATGGTATCAATACAGATGTTTGTGACGATGCGGCCTAACCAGGTATAAAAACTGCTCTCACCTCTAAAGTTATCAATATTTTGATAAACCTTGATGAAAGCTTCCTGTGCCGCGTCCATTGCGTCGTCCGATTGATGAAGAATGCCGTAAGCAATGCGATATGCGCGCTGCTGATAGCGTTCAACCAAAGCTTTAAAAGCTTCGTTTTTTCCCGCTTGGCAGCGAGCGACAAGTTCCTGATCCGTCAAATCCAAATCAGTTACTCCTGCTGACGTTTCAAAGGGCGTTTCATTCAAAATGAAAACGGTTTCAAAAAAATTATGGCCGAGCTCCGTCGATTGATGCGGGATGACGGTTGACAGCGCAAATGAAGCTTATAAAAAGCGCGGGAGTTCGCCGTTTGCGTGCAGGTCATGCGCTGTGGACCGGTGCTCATTGTGAGTGAAATCCGTTTTTTTTACACGAAACTTTTAAGCCTATGTCGACCCAATTGCTTTCTTTTGATCAAATCTTATGCGCGTTGCGCCGGATTCGCCGACGTGGAGTTTTTTGGGCGGCCATCAAGACGTTTTCCGCTTGCGCATGGTCTGTGCTCGCTTTGCTGTGGTTATTTTCTGTTCTGGCCCATCAATGGCCTGAAATCGCTTGGAATCGATGGCTTTATGTTGCCTGCACCGTCGCCGTTCTGACGCTTTGCTGCGCGCTTTTGGGTCGATGGGCTTGGCGTTTTAGAGATCTTTTGACCGTGGCTCAAGCGGTCGAGGCAAAAAAGTCTGGTTTCGCTGATGGATTAATCGCAACCGTTCAATTTTCAAAGGATTTTTCGAATCAGCCTCCGCCGGAGCTGGTGACTGCGCTCGCCGAACAGACCGCCGAAAAGCTGCGGGATTGCCAGGTTGAGCTGCATCCACCCCAATTTTATGGGCGCCCATGGCTGGCGATGATCGCGCTCTGGGGTGCATGCCTGTTGATTCCAAACGGGATTTTTTCGATTCATTTTAAGTGGTTGGAAGAACAGGCTACGATCAGTCAGACGAAGCATCAGGGGCCGTTGGTGGCGGATTTGAGCGTGCGGTGCGTGTTTCCCGAGCATATGCAGCGCGAGCCGCGTTTATGGGAGAACTGGGTGGGCGATTTAAAGCTGCCAAAGGGTGCAAAGCTGGAGCTGCAGGCCCGCGCGCTGGAGCCGGTCCGCGCGGCGCAAATCCAAATGGGGGAACAGAAAATCCCTTTAAAAATAGAGGATGAACGCAAGATTTCAGGAGAATGGACGCTCACAGAAGGCGGCAGCTGGGGCTTTGCGGTGGAGACGCTTCGCGGCGCTCAGCTTGAGGAGGGAAATCTGCGAAAAATCGTGCTGGAGCCGGACTTACCGCCAACCGTCACGCTGCTTGATCCCGCAAATGATTTGGAACTCGACGATCCGGCTCAGATTCAAATCGCTTATCGCGCGGCCGATGATTTTGGATTGAGCCGCATTCAGGCGGTTCTGTCGCTGGCGGGCGATGATGAAAATCCTACGAATGTTCCGCAACTTGTTGAATTAAAACGAGAAATTGAAAGCGACGATCGCATCGATCTGACGCAGATGGATGTGCAGCATGGCGATCGGCTGGCGATCTTTGTGGAGGCGTTTGACAACGACAGCGTGGATGGGCCCAAGCGAGGGACGTCGGTCACCAGATTTGTGACCATTCGTTCGCCTCGGCAAAAGCATCACGCGCTGACCGAGCGTTTGCGCCAATGGGAGGAAGATGCGCTGACGGCGCTCGCAAATCGCGTTGAAGGGTTTGATGCCGAAAATCCGAATCCCGTGGAGCCCACCGGTTTGCGCGCAAAGCTTGTGACCGAGACCGACGGCCTTTCGGAGAGCATGCGCCAGATTTTGCTTGAGCTTAAAGAAGATCCGCTGACAGCAGAGGAAATCCGCCTCGCGCTTTTGTCGCATTTAAACAGTTTTGACGATGCGAGAATGGCCGAAAAATCCTTGCTGGCTCAGGGCGTAAAAGAGGCGGCTCTGCTGCATCAAAATGGGCTCGTGGTTGCGCAACTCGAAGAAATGATTGTGTTTTTGGAAGCCATGAATGCGCGCATGGCGCTGGAGGATATGGCGGATTTAACGCGCGAGCTGCAGGATGCCCGCGACAACCTGAAGGCCCTGATTGAAGCCTACCGCCAGAATCCCAATGATGCCTTAAAGGCAAAAATCTTTAGAGATATCAAGCGCTTACAGGAACGTATGGAGGAAATCCGCAAGCGCATGGCCGAGATGCAGCAAAAGATGCCCGAAGAGTTTTTAAACCTCGACGGACTGAAGAAAAACGATCTGCAAAAAGGCCTCGAAAAGAGTCGTAACGAGTTGAATTCACTCGAGAAAATGCTCGAAGAAGATCGCTTTGAAGAGGCGCTCGATGCCCTCGATAAAATGTCACAGGCGCTCGATGAACTCTCCAACAGCCTTCAAAAGGACATGCAGGATCTGCACGACGAGACTTATCCGGAGCTGCAGCGCGCGCTGAGCGAACTGATGGATCAGACGCGCGATTTGATGCGACAGCAGGACGAGGTTTCAGAGAAGACGGAGGCGCTCTCGAAGAAGGAGGAGGAGGCTCAGAAAGAGCTTTTAGAACAGGAACTTAAGGATCAGTTTGATAAGCTGGTCGAGCTCGCGACGGCGCTTCGTCTGGAGGTGGAGCAGATCGATCCGGATTCCGCCTTTGGCTTTTTGCAGGTTGCGCTGAACAAGACGCAGTTGAATGTGGATGATCTTTGGAATTTCTTGTCGCAAAAGCAGCCCACGCAGGCCCTCGAATCGGCCGAAAGCGCCCTGGAGGCGCTGCAGGATCTCTCGAATTACTGGCAGAGCAGCGATCGGGTTTCCAAAGGGCACGCGACCCGGGGGCGCGACATCGATCAGGAGATCGTCAACGAGCTTCTGAAGCTTTTGAGGCGCGCGCATCAAAAAATGAAGCAGCAGGAACAAGGGATGCAGGAATTGTCGCAGCAGCAGCAGGATGTGGCGGACCGTGCGGAACGCCTGCAGCAGCAACTGGGCGAAAAACAAAAAGAATTCGGAGAAATGGGTCAGATTTCGGATGAACCCTTGTCACAGGCGCAGGAAGCGATGGGGCGCGCCAAAAAGCGGCTTCAGCAGGGGCGTGCGGGGCAGGCGCGACCGGCTCAGCGCGAGGCCAGCCGGGCATTGCAGGGGATGATGGAGAGTTTAAAGCAGGCGACCAAACCTCAACCCGCCGATCGCCCTTCGAGATCGCAGCAAAGCCGATCTCCGGCTCATGAACGCGTTCAGATTCCGTCCGCAGACGATCATCAGAGTCCGGAGGCGTTTAGAAAAGAGTTGCTGGATGCGATGAAGGCGGAGCCCGTGGATGGCTATCGCGAACAGGTTAAGCATTATTACGAGAAGATTATTCAATGAAATTCATGGGTTATATTGCAAAACTTGCGGTGCTCTGGGGCCTTTTGGGCTTTTGCTGGAGCTCGATGACCTGGGCGCAGCGAGATCCGGAGAAAGCGGCGGAAGAGATCCGTTCGCTGATCGATCATTGGCAGACCGATGCGGCCCGGCGGGCGATTCAGCCTTGGCTGGAGCGCGATGGCGATGCGCCGCTGTTTGTGGTTTTAAACGCGCAACTCCTTTATTACGAAGGAAAATACGCAGATGCTGTAAGTGAGTTGAATCGCCTGGAATCGCTCACGAGCGAATGGCCTGAAGGCTTGCAAACGTTTCGCGCAGAAGTGGAGAGCACGCGCCAGGCGCTCGTGGGATACGACGAATTTCGCAGTGAAAACGGGCGGTTTGTGGTGCGCTATAAGGGGCGCGATCGCATCTTGCTGCCCTGGATTTTAGATGTTTTGCAGCGTCAGGACGACGCGCTCGCGGCTCACTGGGGCGGGCGTTCCGAAGGCTCGGTTTTAGTTGAGATTTATCCGCGCCACGAGGTGCTCGCAGCGGTCACGCCGCTGACCGAAAAAGATTTGGAAACCAGCGGAACCATTGCACTTTGTAAGTACAACAAGCTCATGGTGACCTCGCCTGGCGGTTTGGTGCGCGGTTATGGCTGGCGCGATACGGTGGCCCACGAATTCGTGCATTACTACATCACAAAGCTGAGCGGCGAGACCGTGCCGATTTGGCTGCACGAAGGCATCGCCAAGTTTGACGAGGCGGCCTGGCATCGCGAGCCCGATTCGCCCATGGATCCCCCTGAAGAAGATTTGCTTGCGCGATCCCTTGAGGCCAAAAAGCTGATTACTTTTGAACAGATGCACCCTTCGATGGCCAAATTGCCCAGCCAGGAAGCGGCTTCGCTGGCTTACGCTGAAGTCCATTCTGTGCTCAAAATGCTTTATCAGAAGAAGGGTTACGACGGCCTGAAGCAGTTGGTGCAAAATCTGGATCAAAAGCTGCCCATGGATTTGGCGCTGAAGGCGGTCTACGGGCTGGATTTGCAATCGCTTTGGACCGACTGGGGCAAATGGGCCCTGAAGCAGGGGCTTCATACCTGGCCGGGATTAAAGCATATTTCGCTCAAATTTAAGCGCCCGGGCGAGACCGAAGAGGAAGACGACTACGACAGCGTTGAAGATAAAAAAGCAAAGGATTTTGCGAAGTTAGGTGAACTTTTGCGGGCCAGGGAACGGCCGTTGGCGGCGCTTCGCGAATATGAAAAAGCGATGGCGGTTGCGGGCGAAGGTTTACCCACGGTGCAAAATGGGGCGTCTGCCGCTTTGCTCTCTTTGAATCGTCCCGAAAAGGTGCCGGAATTATTGCGTTTAGTGCGCGTTTACTATCCCACTCTGGTGACCACCTGGCTGCATTTGGGCGAGGCTTACTTAAAGATGGGCGATCTGGATCGCGCGATAGAAGCCTTTGAGGAGGCCGTCGGGATCAATCCCTTTTATCCTTTGCCGCACGAGGCTTTAGCGGCGCTTTATACCCAAAAAGGTCGCGAAAAAGAGGCGTCTTTGGCGCGCGCGGCATTGGAGATTTTGAAATGAGCGATTTAAAAAATTTGACGGATTCTGAAAAAACGCAGGCTGCAAGAGAGGCGCGCGATCGCATCGTGGATCAGATCGCGCGCAGGGTGGTGGGCCAGCGCGACATCGTGGATTTGATGCTGACGGCCCTGTTTGCGCGCGGGCATTGCCTGCTCATCGGTGTGCCGGGGCTGGCCAAAACGCTGCTGGTTCAGACCGTGGCCGAGGCGCTGGATTTGAAGTTCAGCCGCATCCAGTTCACCCCCGATTTGATGCCCAGCGACATTACGGGGACCGATATCCTCGAGGAAGATCGCGCGACGGGCGAGCGGCATTTCCGTTTTATGCCCGGGCCCATCTTTGCAAATCTGCTTCTGGCCGATGAAATCAACCGTACGCCTCCAAAAACTCAGGCCGCTTTGCTGCAGGCGATGCAGGAAGGTCGCGTGACGGCGGCGGGCCAGCATTATCCGCTCGATGCGCCTTTTTTGGTGTTTGCGACGCAAAACCCCATCGAGCAGGAGGGCACCTATCCGCTTCCCGAAGCGCAGCTCGATCGCTTTATGTGCACGATTTATGTGGATTATCCGCTTTTGAGCGAAGAGCTCGAACTGGTGAAGCGGACGACTTCCGAGGAGCTGGCGGCGATCGAACCGGTGCTCGATGCGCAGGCGATCCTGTCGTTCCAGGAGCTGGTGCGCCGCATTCCTGTGGCCGATCACGTGCTGTCCTATGCGGTGCAGCTGGTGCGAAAAACGCGGCCAACTGAAGTGGATGCTCCCGATTTTATTAAGAATTTTGTGCGCTTCGGTGCGGGCCCGCGTGCGAGTCAATGTCTGATTCTGGCGGGCAAGGCGCGCGCGCTTTTGGATGGTCGCCTGACCGTGAGCCGCGAGGATGTGCGCGCGTTGGCGGAATCGGTGTTAAGTCACCGTATTTTAACGAATTTTCATGCTGAAGCGGAGCATCTGGACAGCCGCAAGCTGGTTTCGCTTCTTCTCGAATCGGTGCCGCTGGCGTGAAAACGGAACTTCTTTCTTCGGAAATCATCAATAAAATCGCGCGATTAGATATTAAAACCCCTTGCTTTGTGGACGGATCTCTGGCGGGGATTCACCGCAACCGGCATCGGGGCGAGAGCATTGAATTTGCGCAGCATCGCGAATATGCGCCCGGCGACGAGATTCGGCGCATCGACTGGAAAGCCTATGCGCGCAACGATCGCTATTGCGTGAAGGAATTTGAGGATGAAACCAACCTGCGCGCATGGCTTTGCCTCGATCAATCGGGCTCCATGGGGTACAGCGCGGGGGGACGTCCTTCAAAAATGCGTTATGCGGCGCAGCTTTGCGCGGCGCTCTGCTGGCTTCTGCTCGATCAGGGCGATGCGGTGGGGATCCAATGTTTTGATGAGCGCCCCCGGACGTTTTTGGCTCCCTGCGCTCAAAAAGCCCATCTATGGAATATTATTGAGGTTTTAGAAAATCTTCAGCCCAAAGGATCCACTTCTGTGACCGCAGCTTTGTCGCAGATTGCAGAGCGCTTCTCGGGGCGGGGACTCATCGTGCTGCTCTCGGATTGCCTTGATTTTAAAGGACAATTTACGTCGATGGCGCGCATTTTGCGCAAGCAGAGGCAGCGGATGGTGGTGATCCAGGTGCTCGATCCCGATGAGCTGACGTTTCCGTTTCAGGAGCTTTGCCTGTTTGAATCGATGGAAAATGAGGGCGAAATCGAAGCGGATCCGCGTGGGATGAAACAACAGTATCTGCTTGAAATGAAACGATTTTGTGACGATCTCCGCCTGGAGCTTGAGGATGGGGGCGTCGATTTTGCCCAGGTGCAAACCGACTGGCCAATCGAACAAAGTCTGCTCGCGCTTTTTGGAGGACGGCGATGAATTTTTTGTCGCCCATGCTGCTTCTGGGCCTGCTTGCGGTCGCTATCCCACCGATTTTACATCTGATTCAGCGCCGAAAGCCTAAGCATGTGCGGTTTCCGGCCATCGAGTTGATTCGCAGATCGCAGCGCAAGACGGCCCACCGATTTCGCGCAAAGCAGCTGCTGCTCTTGTTGTTGCGCTGCGCGTTTCTGGCGCTTCTGGCGCTGGCCCTGGCCCGGCCGATCATTCGCGAAAAAGAAGCGCAACTCGTTGAAACTCAAGATGTTTTATCGAACACAGTTTGGGTGCTCGACGCTTCATATCCCATGGCCTATCGTCTGGAGGGCGAGTCGCTTTTTGAGAAGGGGCAACGCCTGGTTGAGGATGCGATGGCGCGCCATAAGGGGCTTGGAGCTCTGATTCTGGCGGGCACAGACGGGCCCGATATGGGGCTGACGGAGCATTTTGAAGAAGCGCAACTGGCTTTGCGACAAGCAAAAACGGGTTATCGGACAGATGATTTGCCCATGGCCGTGGCGCGCGCCTACAGCTTGCTCTCTTCGGGAACGAGCGGTTCCAAACGCGTGGTGGTGCTCTCTTATCCCGCTCATCTGGCGCAGTTGCCGCCGCCTCCGGACGCCTCGATCGAATGCATCCCCGTCGATGTTTCGAACGGCCAACCTCTTGAAAATACAGCGATTGTGGATGTGTCGCTGACTCCTGCAAGCGATGTGGGTGAGGGCTTTTGGCGCATTGAAGGGCGGGTTGCGCGCTTTGCGGATACGCCCATCGAAAACTGGCCGATCCATCTGGAATGCGAGGGTGAGGTTTTGGCGCGCGGCTTTTTGTCGTTGAAACCCGGCGAGATGGCGACCAAGACGTTTTATGCGCGGTTCGATCAGCATCAGGCGGCCTCGGCGGCTTTGGTTTTGGGTGAGGATGCGCTCCCGCTGGACGATCGGCGGATGTTTTTGGTGCAGGCGGAGCCCACTTTGCGCGTTTTGGCGGTCGACGGTGAGCCGAGCCCCACGCCGCACCGGGACGAGCTGTTTTATGTGGAGCAGGCGTTGTCGCGGGATGCGCTGCAGGGCATTCAGCTTTCGCTGGAGCGCATGGATGAGCTGGCGTTTGCAGAAGCGAATCTCAACGATTTTGATGTGGTCATTCTGGCCAATGTTGCGGGCTTAAATCGCGCAACTGCCCAGAATCTGGAGTCTTTTTTGCGTAAAGGCGGAGGGCTTCTGATCACGGCCGGATCGCGCGCGACGCCGAAACTCTGGAATGCGCAGCTGGGGGCGTTTCTACCGCGCATGGTGCGCGATGTGCGGCGTGCGGGGGATGCGGCGGCGAGCCTGACGGGCGGCGATCGCAAGGTGGCACATATCGGGCGTTTTCTGTTGGGACATCCGATGTTGGCGCCCTTTGCCAATCCGTCTCAGAGCAGCCTTTCTGAGGCGAAGGTGAAGCGCTATCTGCTGCTCGATCCCAATGCTGAGACCGAAGGCGACGTGGTGATGCAGCTGGAAGATGGCGCGCCGCTTTTGCTGACGCGGCCGCTGGGTGAGGGTCAGGTGGCGCTTTTGACCACTTCGATCGATCGGGATTGGGGAGAGTTGCCCATTCGTCCCGATTTTCTGCCGCTTTTGCAGCAAATGATGCGGGTTTTGACGCGGGTTTCGGCGATTTCGCAGCCTACGGTTTCGGTGGGTCAGCCGGTCGATTTGGCGGTCGCATTGCCGCAGGTGGAGCGCGTGCGCGTGACGAGTCCATCGGGGCGTTTGTCGGTCGTGGAGGCGCCCTGGCGGTTTGAGGTGACGGATGAGCTGGGCGCATACAAGGTGGAGTCGGAGCCGATTCTGGAGGCGGTTTCGCTTCCGGGGTTTGCCGTAGCCGTAGACGGTTATGCGGGCGATCTGCGCGGAAAATCAGCGAAATCCAGCGATCAGGCACAAAACGGGAGCGCGGCGTTTTTGGGCGATTCTCCCGTAGAGCTCTGGCATGCAGCCTTGATCGGGCTCTTCTTTTTGCTGCTGATGGAATCGGGCGTCCTGGCCGGCCGTCTGAAGCCATCGATGAAAAAAAACGAGCGTGTTTAATGCCCTGGCATGCGATCGCGGCTTTGGACTGGCAGGGCTGTATCGGCGTCCGGAACGCCTTGCCCTGGCATCTGCCGGCCGATCTGGCGCATTTCAGGCAGCTGACGGCGCATCATACGGTGCTCATGGGCCGAAAGACGTTTGAGTCCATTGGACACGCCTTGCCGAATCGCCGAAATCTTGTGATTTCCCGCACAGTTGCGCATTTTAAAGATGCCGAGCGTTATGATGATTTATCGCACGCTCTCGCGTCGATTTTGCCCTCGGAACTGGGGTATGTGATAGGCGGAGCTCAGATTTATGCAGCGGCCTGGCCCCATCTTCGGCAGCTGGATCTGACGGTTGTGGACGGGCGCTTTGAAGGCGATGCGTATTTTCCCAAAATTGAGCCAACTGCCTGGAAAATCACGGCTTTTGAGAAGCGTCCGCGCGATGCCGGGAATCCGTTTCACATGTGGTTCGTGCAGCTCGTGCGGGCGGAAGAGGCGTCTGAAGGGCTGCCTTTGCCCAGCGATGGGCTCGAATGTTTAAAAACGCTGTAGGGTGAAGCGATGCTTGCGGATGCGCGCGGTTTGGAAAAGCGGTTTACGCTGGTGACGGGCAAGGGCGGCGTTGGAAAAACGACGGTGGCGGCGCTGCTTGCGGCGCGCTTTGCAAAAAACGGGCATCGGACGCTGCTTTGCGAGCTCAATACCCGGCCTGAGCGACTGGCTCCGATGTTTGGGCATCCGCCGGTGGGTCCGCAGATCGCGGGAATCGCGCCCAATTTGTGGTGCGTCAATATGGATCCCTCAGATGCGATGGTGGAATACGGGCTGTTGAAGTTAAAGCTGCGGGCCTTGTGCAAACTCTTCTTTGAAAACACGCTCGTGCAGTCGCTGGTGGCGCTGATGCCCGGGGTGAGCGATCTGGTGATGCTCGGCAAGGCGTTCAATCACGAGCGCGAGCGCGAAAAACAGCGTCCGTTTTGGGAGCGCATTGTGATCGATGCACCCGCCACCGGGCATGGAATCCCTTTCTTTCGGTTGCCGCAGTCCATTTGCGAAGCGGTGTGCGACGGGAATTTGTATCGCGAGGCGCGCGCCATGCAGCAGTTG
>JAEEGL015870932.1_pt1 | contig 37332 bp, 34 predicted proteins | sample 9134231 | NCBI WGS metagenome assembly JAEEGL01 (sample SAMN16246548, study PRJNA631951) | gut metagenome | biome: gut microbiome; feature: rumen; material: fiber-attached | host: Bos | place: Iran: Karaj | collected 2018-10 | reverse complement strand
CGGAGCAGATGATGAGATATTTCATCAAGAAGGCCATCGGACGCAGGATCCACAGGAAGCCTTTCATTGCAGTATGTGTTCCTTCGGGAGCTACAGAGGTTGAGAAGAAGGCTGTTGAGGATGCTACAAGACTCTGCGGAGCAAGGGATGTCAAGACAATAGAAGAGCCTATAGCTGCTGCTATCGGTGCTGGAATTGATATCACCAAGCCCTGCGGCAACATGATAGTTGATATAGGTGGCGGTACATCGGATATTGCCGTTATTTCACTTGGCGGAACTGTTGTGAGCACATCAGTTAAGGTCGCAGGTGATGATTTTGATGAGGCCATTGTCAGATATATGAGGAAGAAACACAATCTCCTTATAGGTGACAGGACCGCTGAGGATATCAAGATCAAGATTGGTTCAGCATATCCAAGGGCTGAGAACGACTATCTGGATGTAAGGGGAAGGAATCTTGTCACAGGCCTTCCCAAGACTGTAAGAGTTTCTTCCGAGGAGACCGAAGAGGCACTCAGAGAGCCTACAGCTCAGATTATAGAAGCTATTCACAGCGTTCTTGAGAATACACCTCCGGAGCTTGCTGCGGATATTGCCGACAGAGGAATAGTTCTTACGGGCGGCGGAGCACTTCTTCGCGGACTTGAGGAGCTTATTTATTCCAAGACCGGTATCAACACCATGACGGCAGAGGATCCCATGACTGCTGTTGCTATAGGAACCGGCCGATATGTAGAGTTCATAGCAGGCTACAGAGAGGACTGACAGACTCCGTACACGGAATGTACGGCAGTAGACACATGGAGGGTATTAAGGGGGTTGCATGGTAAAAGGTCTTTACACTGCTTACACAGGAATGATCAATGAACAGCACAGAATGGATGTGCTGACCAACAATCTTGCAAATGCCAATACCAATGGTTACAAAAAGGAAGGCGTAACATCACAGTCTTTCAAGGATCAGCTTGCGCTTAAAATCAAAGATTACACTGATGCCCCGTTCACTGCCCGTGGACTGGGCATTATTAATCCCGGCGTGAAGATAGGTGAGGGATATGTGGACTGGTCCGAGGGACCGATGAAGGAGACGAACAATACTTTTGATCTCGCAATCGGGGGCTACGGATTCTTTGGCATTGAGTACACCAATAAGGCGATCAATATTGAGAGAGACACAGCCGGGCAGCTGGATATTATGTATACGAGGGATGGCAACTTTACTCTGACATCCGACGGAACTTTGGTGACACAGGACGGCGACTTTGTTCTGTCGCAGGATGGAGCCCATATTCAGATAGACCCCAACCTTCCGGTTGAGATAAATACTCTGGGAGAGATAATTCAGGACGGTGAAGTTGTTGATACCATAGGAAGGTTTGACTTTGAAAAGGTAACATATCCGGACGGAAGGATCTCCTATGATACGCTCGAGCACTACGGTGAGAATATGTATATTCCCACTGACGAAGCTGCTGAAATGGAGGCGACGGGGCAGATTTATTCGGGATTTCTTGAGCAGTCCAACGTTTCGACTGTAGACGAGATGGTGCAGATGATAGCGACACAGCGTCACTATGATACCAATCAGAGGATGATCACGACAATAGACGAGACGCTTGACATATCAGTCAACCAGCTTGGACGTATGTCTTAAAGTTTATAAAAAATTTATAAATTCAACCGGCATCTGAGACGATATATATTCAAAGAATGAAAAAACAAAGTCACGGATGACACAGCGGAGGTGACTTATGGTCAGAAGTTTATGGTCAGCGGCAACCGGAATGAATGCTCAGCAGACTAATGTTGACACCATTTCCAACAACCTTGCCAATGTAAATACCACGGGCTACAAAGCTCAGGGTGCCCAGTTCAAATCCCTTTTATACCAGCAGTTACAGACTGTAACGACAACTTCAAATGGAGATCCCAAGCCCACGACTTCACAGGTGGGACTTGGTACGCGCACATCAACGATCAACCAGTTCTTTAGTCAGGGATCGTTTCAGGAGAGTGCCAATCCTGCTTCAGTTGCTATAAGTGGAGATGGATTCTTCAAGATCCAGGCAAGTGACGGAGAAACGCAGCTGTTTACAAGAAACGGTAACTTCACCTGGGCGCTGAGCGGCGAAGGCGGTGGTCTTGTATTAACGACCGCTGAGGGCAACAAAGTACTTGACAGTAATGACGGAGAAATAACGGTAGATGGAGACAGAGTTGCCAGCCGTATCACCATCGGAAGCGATGGCATGATCTACTATCCTACTGATGATGGCAACTCCGAGCAGATAGGGGGACCTATCGGTCTGTGGCAGTTCCCTAACAGAGAGGGGCTGCAGAGAGTCGGAGGCGTAGCCTGGCAGCAGACTGCGGCGAGCGGAGAAGCTATAAATGAGGCTGAAGGCGCTGGGGGCCTGCGACCCAGTGAGATCGTACAAGGATATCTGGAAGGGTCCAATGTCAATGTCGCGACCGAGATGGTAAATCTCATCGTTGCCCAGAGGGCTTATGAGATGAATTCCACGGCGATCCATACCACAGATGAAATGATGCAGACCGCAAACCAGCTTAAGAGATAACGGGGGATCCTGATCCATGATCGGATATGATCTTAACGGACTTAGTTCGAGCGCTTTAACTGAATACGCGATGCAGGAGAGCAAAAACGCAAGTACCACCGCCCTTCAGAAAAAGCTCGAGAGCACCTCAGAGCACTCCTCGGATGACGAGCTGTGGGCTGCCTGCAAGAGCTTTGAGTCGTATTTCCTTGAGCAGGTATTTAAGGAGATGCAAAAGTCCGTAGACGCGTTGAAACCGGAGAGTCAGGACCGTTCCACCTCAACTCTGGTCGATTATTTTAAGGATCAGACTCTTCAGGAGGTATGCGCTACAAGCGTAGATAAACAGAGCAACGGCTTTGCGCAGATGCTGTATGAGAACCTGCGCCGCACATACGACATACCGAAGGTTTCTGAGGACGAAACGGAAAAAATCTAATAGATAATTACAGCGAGATATAAGGGCTGTCAAAATCTTAAGAAAATCTTAAAGTTTTGACGGCTCTTTTGTGTTACACTGATGTGGTTATGGAAAAGATTAAAGGTTATGTGGATCACATTATATATAAGGGAAATGAGAGCGGGTTTGCCGTGCTGAGCCTTATCATCGGAGATGATGAGACAGTCTGCACGGGAACCTTCAGGGACGTCGGGGTAGGCGATACTGTGGAAGCTGTTGGGGAATATGTCACCCATCCAGTGTACGGGCACCAGTTCAAGGCATCGGAATACACAATAGTGATGCCTGAGGACACTGTATCCATGCAGAGGTATCTCGGATCCGGGGCCATCAAGGGTGTGGGTGAAGCGCTTGCGGCGAGGATTGTCAGGAAGTTTGGCGATGAGACCTTTCGCGTAATAGAAGAGGAACCTGAGCGCCTTGTGGAGATAAAGGGCATAAGTGAGAGGATCGCCATGAGCATCTCCATGCAGATGGCCGAAAAAAGAGAGATGCGCGATGCGATGATCTTTCTTCAGAAGTACGGCATAGGTGACGCTCTTGCGGTCAAAATATACAATACCTACGGCAGCAGGATATATTCTGTTATCAGGGAGAACCCCTACCAGCTTTCGGATGATATAAGCGGAGTCGGATTTCGGACTGCTGATGAGATCGCTGAGAGGGTCGGCATCGGAGTTGACTCGGATTTCAGGGTAAGGAGCGGTATTCTTTATACGCTTCTTCAGGCAGCCGGTGACGGCAACACCTATCTGCCCATGGATATACTTATCAATAGGACTGAAGCTGTGCTCCAGACAAGACCTGACTACTATATAAGTGGCGACCTGGTCAGAATTCAGATCGGTAATCTGGCTGTGGATAAAAAGCTTGTGGTCAAGGGCGATGGAGATGTTTACGCGTCGTCCTACTACTATGAGGAGCAGGGCTGCGCAGCCATGCTTGAGGATCTGTGCGTATCGGAAGAGATGTCTTTAAAAGAAAGGCAGGATCTTCGCGAGCAGATCCTTAAGAACCAGACGGAAGGCGGGATGCAGCTTGATGAGAGGCAGCTCGATGCTGTGACAGAGAGCGTGACTAACGGAGTAGTGATCATTACCGGTGGACCGGGCACGGGTAAGACCACAACGATCAATGCCATCATCGGATACTACAGGCGCATGGGCATGGATATAATGCTGGCGGCACCTACGGGAAGGGCAGCCAAGAGGATGACCGAGGCCACAGGATATGAGGCGAAGACCATCCACAGGCTCCTTGAGGTGTCGGGACAGGTTGATGATAATGAAAAGGGCAGGAGCAGCTCAGCTCATTTTGAGAGAAACAGAGAAAATCCTCTTGAAGCGGATGCTGTCATTATAGACGAGATGTCAATGGTTGATATTCATCTGTTCTATGCGCTGCTTAAGGCTCTTTTGCCAGGAATGCATCTTGTGATGGTGGGAGACAGCTCCCAGCTTCCGAGCGTCGGTCCCGGGCAGGTGCTCAGAGACCTCATCGACAGTGGCAGGTTTCCGACGATCTATCTGCAGAAGATATTCAGACAGGCTGAGAAGAGCGACATTGTCATGAATGCGCACAGGATACATGACGGCATTCAGCCTGTGCTTGACAACAAGAGCAGGGATTTCTTTTTCCTTGAGAGGGACAACAGCGGTGTTATCTACAAGCACATGATAGAACTTATAAGGGATAAACTTCCCTCCTATGTTAAGGCGCAGCCCTACGACATACAGGTGCTCACACCCATGAAAAAGGGACCTCTTGGGGCGGCAGAGCTTAACGGGGTTCTGCAGAAATGGCTCAATCCGCCGGATCCATCCAAAAAAGAGTATGCATACAAGGATCACGTTTTCCGCGAGGGAGACAAGGTCATGCAGATAAAGAACAACTACCAGATAACCTGGGAGGTGGTCGGCAATTACAATATCCCGATAGATTCGGGAACAGGTGTGTTTAACGGAGACATGGGCATCATAAAGCAGATAAATGAGTATTCTCAGGAGATGGTGGTGGAGTTTGATGAGAACAAAAGGGTGAGATATCCTTTTTCCGATCTTGACGAGATTGAGCTTTCCTATGCCATAACAATTCACAAATCTCAGGGTAGTGAGTACCCGGCAGTCATTCTGCCAATTCTTGGAGGACCCAGGATGCTGCTTGGAAGGAATCTCCTCTACACAGCGGTTACGAGAGCCAGGAATACGGTCTGCATCCTGGGCAGCAGGGAGACGGTCTTTGCCATGGTGGACAACGATCAGCAGCTTAGGAGATATACGGGATTAAGGGACAGGATAAAAGAAATAAATGACATATCGGGTAAGTGACGCAGTTCTTGATTTCTTTTACGCGGCAAGGTGTCCGGTGTGCGACGGTGTGCTCGGAGAAGTGAAGATGAGCGCGGGAAGGATAAAAAGAAGACCGCTCATTCACAGGCAGTGCAGGGATAAGATCAGATTCATAAAGGGGGCAACCTGCCTTAAGTGTTCCAGACCACTGCCCTTCGACAATGAAGCGGAGTACTGCAGCGACTGCATGAGCAGCAGGCACTATTTTACGAGAGGGTTTTCTGTCTTTTCATACAGGAGCATTTCCGGATCAATATACAGGTTCAAGTACATGGGAAGACAGGAGTACGCCAGGTTTTATGCGGCTGCAACGGAGCGTCTTCTCGGAGAAAAGATAAAAAGCCTTGGGGTGGAAGCAATCGTTCCTGTGCCGATGTTTCGGGACAAGGAGATAAAAAGAGGTTACAATCAGGCCGAAGTCTATGCGCGGGCAGTTTCCTCAAAAATCGGTATCCCGGTATATCCGGATCTGATAAGGAGGGTCAGAAACACAGTCCCAATGAAGGAATTGGACGCTGCGGGGCGGCGCAATAATTTGAAAAAAGCTTTTAATGTAACACAAAATGATGTAAAATTTAAGTGCATATTAGTAATTGATGACATCTACACTACAGGAAGTACTATTGATGAGATCGCCAATGAGTTTCTGATGGCCGGTGTGAAGAAGGTATATTTTCTTACGCTGTCCATTGGGCAAACTACTTAAATATATGGAGGTCAATTATGAATCTACGGAACTGTTCAAGGTGCGGTAAGATGTTTAACTATGTACAGGGACCGTCTATCTGTGAGCCCTGCAAAAAAGAGATTGAGGAGAGTTTCCAGAGAGTTAAGGATTATATTGTTGAAAATCCCCGCGCCAGTCTGAAACAGATTTCTGAGGACAATGGTGTTACTGCCAAACAGATCCAGCAGTGGATACGTGAAGAGAGACTGATGTTCTCTAAGGATTCACCGCTTAAGCTTATGTGCGAAAAGTGTGGGGAACCTATTCTGACGGGAAGGTTTTGTGCTAAATGTAAGGGGACAATGGCCGACACCCTTAATGAGTCATTTTCAAGACCTAAGCCCTCGCTTCAACATTCTGCTGGTAGGGGACCTTCGGCGGGAATGCACTTCCTGGATACATAAGGAGAAAAATGTTAAATGAAGAAAAAGTCATTTTGATGACCAAAATGGCTGCGTTCATAGATCGTGAAGGTAAAAAAAATGATGCCATAAATACATATTTCAGGAGCGATTATGTGGGATTTAACGTGATCAAATCTGTCATAAGCGCAACTATCGTATTTGGCATATTTGTCGCAACTTATATTCTTTGCAATATAGAATTTGTTTTATCCAATCTGTATAACACGGCAAATCTGCTTACTATCGGCAGGAGGTTACTCATATACTACCTCCTGCTTGTTGGCGTGTATTCTCTTGTATCATATGTCATTTATTCCTTAAGGTACACTAAGATGCGTAAGAGTATGAAGGCATATTATGGAGATCTAAAAAAACTGGCCAGAATCTACGAAAAGGAACAATGACATGACTACACTTCTTGAATTAAAGCAATACATTAAAAGATTTTATATCAGATACGAGGCTTATCTTACATACGTTTGGAAATTTGTGCTGGCGCTTGTGAGTATAATGCTGATAAACAGTAAACTCGGATATATGGATGCACTCACTAACGTTGCCATTGTCATGATGGCATCGCTTTTGTGCGCAATTCTTCCGCCCAATTTTATCGTGCTGATATCTGCGCTGTTTGTGGTGGGACATCTGTACTCGATGGCTTTGGAATGCGCGCTTATAACAGTCATAATATTTTTGCTGATGTTTCTTCTGTATTTCAGGTTCTCACCCAAGGACACGCTGGCAGTTGTTCTCACTCCGATCTTCTTCTTTTTGAAGATTCCCTATGTGATGCCTCTGGCTATGGGACTTTTGGGAACGCCTGCATCTGTTATTTCAGTATCCTTTGGACTGATCATTTCATATATGCTCACATATTTTTCTTCGAATACCACAAGCTTTGGAGTGGAAGGTGTCGAGGAGGCGGCCAATAGCTTCCAGACCATAATCAACGGACTTATAGGCGACAAGTCGATGATCGTGATGATAGCAGCTTTTGCTATTACTCTTGTGATAGTCTATTTGATAAGAAGGACTTCGGTTGACTATTCCTGGAAGATCGCAGTGGCAACAGGTGCGGTGGCGCTTATCGTGTTCACGCTGGTTGGAGATATCATGAGTGACACACATATCTCTATACCCGGGGTAATTGTCGGCACTATCATATCTGCTCTTTTGATGCTGGTTGTTGAGTTCTTTGCGTTCAATCTCGATTACAGCAGGACTGAGAAGGTACAGTTTGAAGATGATGAGTATTATTACTATGTAAAGGCGGTACCTAAGGTTACCGTATCTACTCCCGAGAGGAGAGTAAAGAAGATAAATCGCGCGAGATAAAGGAATGAGATGGAGCAAATAGATTTTATTTTTGACTTCAACAGAACAAGCCTTCATATGCCAACGATCAGATTCTCTGATGTGCTTGAGGTTCTGATCATAGCCTTTTTGGTATATCACATATTGGTATGGGCAAGGAACACCAGACTATGGTCCCTCCTTAAAGGGGTCATAGTTATTCTTGTGTTTATATTAGTGTGCGCACTTTTAAATATGTCGACGATCCTGTGGATTGTTGAGAGAGTATTCAGCATTGCGGTCATAGCAATGGTTGTAATCCTTCAGCCGGAACTAAGGAAGGCGCTGGAGGAACTGGGAAGGAAGAACTTTTTTGCCAACTTTTTAGCTCTCGGAGATGTGAAGACTGAGGGAAGGTTTTCTGACAAGACCCTCTCAGAGATCACAAGGGCATGCGTTGAAATGGCCAAGGTAAGAACGGGAGCCCTTATTGTTATAGAACAGAATCATCCTCTGACAGAGTATGAGAGAACAGGGATTGATGTTGACGGCATTGTTACCAGTCAGCTTCTCATCAATATTTTCGAGCACAATACCCCTCTTCATGACGGGGCAGTGATCATTCGCGGAGACAGGATAACTGCGGCTACCTGTTACCTTCCTCTCTCGGACAACATGGGGATCGGCAAGGAACTGGGCACGAGACACAGGGCAGGTATAGGTGTGTCTGAGGCGACAGATTCTTTTACCATTATTGTCTCAGAGGAAACAGGCAAGATAAGTGTGGCTTATGAGGGTGAACTCGAGAGATCCCTTGACAGTGACAGACTCAGGGAGAGGCTTCGGGTAATCCAGGGCAAGCATGAGGAGGAAGCGCCCATAAAGTACTTCGCCAGAAAGGCCAAGGTGAAAAAATGAAGAAATTGACGGCCAACTGGGGACTCAAACTTGCCTCGCTTATATTTGCCATAGGAGTGTGGTTCCTTGTAACCAATATCAATGATCCTATTACATCTGTCAGATATACCAATATCCCCGTAACCCTTAAGAATACCAATCTTATAACGGATAAGGGGCAGGTGTATACGATACTGGACAACAGTGATGTGATAAGCTCGGTCACGATATACGCGCCGAGATCCATCATCGATTCACTTAGCCAGAATAATGTGGTAGCCACAGCGGATATACAGGAATTATCAAGCCTTAATACCGCAAGCATCCATGTGGATACCAATAAATACAGTGACAAGATCGAAAAGATAGATACGAGCACAGATGTCGTGAAGCTAAGCGTCGAGAGGAAGGCAGCCAAATCGCTTGCGCTCTCCGCGACAACATCGGGATCTCTTGCCGACGGATATGTGATCGGGGATGTGACAACCGAACAGAATATGGTGAGAATAAACGGCCCTGAGTCGGTGATAAGCAGTATCACATCTGCGACTGTCGATGTAGACGTCACGGGATTTACATCCAATATCGGTACAGACGCCGATATCGAACTGCTTGATGTCAACGGAAACGTAGTTGATTCTTCGCTTGTTACCATGAACATAAAGACGGTCAGGGTAGGCGTTGTAATATATGAGACCAAATTTGTGCCCATTACTTACAACAAAGTCAGCGGTGAACCTGCAAGCGGATATATGTATACCGGCAGGATAGAGTCAGATCCTGATCAGGTTCTTATAGCAGGAAGGAGCAACGCTATTGCCTCGATCTCAGAGATCAGAGTTGATGATGCTAACATAGATATATCGGGAGTCACAGGCAACCTGGTATATACCTATGACATCACAGATTTTCTTCCCGGCGGGATAACCCTTGGGGATGAGAATTTTAGCGGTGCTGTTACTGTTACGGTCTATGTTTCTCCGATAGAGACAAGGACCTTTGACGTCAGCGTATCAAATATAAGAGTCGAGGGCGAGGCAGAAGGACTCAATATTTTTGTTGACGACACTGAGTATGAGACGGTTTCACTTACATTACAGGGACTTAAGGAAAAAGTAGATGCAGTGTCAGAGGCTTCCCTGACCGGTACAGTTAGTGTAGAGAATATGATTGCTGCTACGCAGGACGGCACCCTTGCGCCGGGAACATACAGCGCAGATGTTGAGTGGCAGCTGCCTGATGGTATTACCAACAAGGGAGTTGTCAGCGTCTATGTCACTGTTGAAGAGGCCGAGTGACGATTTTGGTACCTACAACACTTTATGATCTGCAAATTAAGAGGAGGTTATGCTTAAGCTATGATAACGAGAAAAGTAATCATAACAAATCCTACGGGCTTGCACCTTCGTCCAGCAGGAAATTTATGCAAAGTCGCAATGAATTATAAATCACATATCAACTTTAATTACGGTGATAATACAGCAAATGCAAAAAGTGTTCTGAGTGTTCTTGGAGCATGCATAAAATGCGGTGACGAACTTGAGTTTAAATGCGAGGGACCTGATGAGGAAGAAGCGATGGAGGCTATAATTTCTGCCATTGAAACAGGACTTGGCGAGTAAATCTATATATGATAGAATCATTAGGTTAAAAATTGAGAGGAAGTTTTATTGAATGAAGAGATATAGTGCTGTTTTAGCAGCTGGACTTGCTGCTATGATGTTGTTTGGATGCGGTAAGTCGTCTGATGAAGCTGTCACGGGACTTAGTTTTGAAAGACTTGAGGATATTCAGGAACCAATTCCGGTAGAGACCAAGGAGGAACCTGAGCAGGAGCCTGAAGAGGAAGAAACAGATGATGAGACACCCCCGCAGGAGGGAATGGTCAGAAGCTATTTTACCAATCAGTGGGTTGATGAGAAAATAAATACAGACAGGCCTCTGGCCGTTATGTATCCTATCAATAAAGAGGCTCAGCCGCAGTATGGTCTGAGTAATGTGGCAGTCTTTTACGAGATCATGGAAGAGGGCAGCATGAGCCGTCAGATGGGTATTGTGGAAGACTGGGAAGGTCTTGACCGCATAGGTAATATCAGAAGTATCAGAGACTATTTTGTATATGCGGCACTTGAGTATGATCCCATTATCATTCACTTCGGAGGACCGGAGCTCTATGTTAAGGAGATACTTACCCGTTCTGATGTGGATAACCTTAACGGCGTCGGCGGTGTGATGGGTTCAGACTATGGGGCGTTCTTCAGGATTCCTGAGGGCAGCAGGTCGGAGCACACAGCTTTTACTGACGGAGCACACGTTGCCGCCGGCGCAGAAAAGGCAGGCTTTGCGCGCCAGCACAGGGATAAATTTGAGGGTGAGTCACATTTTAAGTTTACAAGTGCCTCCAAGCCCAATACTCTTGAGGATTACTCGAATGCTGTAGATGCTACAGAGATAGATATGTCCGGGTGCTTCCCGGTTACCAAGTCTGCCCTTAAGTATGACGAGTCCAAGGGTGAGTATCTTAAGTCGCTTTACGGTGTTGCCCAGAAGGATGCACTTACAGGGGAGCAGCTCTCATTTGCCAATGTTGTTATTCAGAGAGCCTATCACGAGACGCGGGATGACAATGGATACCTTGCATATCAGATGCATGATAAGACCAATGACGGATACTTTATCACCAAGGGAAAAATGATCCATATTACATGGGAAAAGACCGGCGATTATTCTCCGACAACGTATTATGATGACAATGGAGAAGAGGTTGTATTTAATACAGGAAGAACAATGATCTTTGTAGTACAGCTTGAAGGCAAATCCTTCTCCAAGTTCAAGATAAATGGCGCTGAGTACGCAGATTGATCTATTGTGCACATAATTTTGGCGGACGGCGGATTAGCCGTCCGCTAATGTGTTAAAACATATTGTATATTTTGAGGGGTAGATAATGGATAAAATAATAGTTACGGGATGCAATGGTCAGCTCGGAAGAGCTATCAACAAGGAACTGGACAGAAACGTGTTCGAAATCGTAAACACCGATGTCTTTGAGGGCGAGGGCATCACACCGCTTGATATTACCAATGTGGATGAGGTTGTTGAGCTGGCAAGAAGAGTAAAGCCTTCTGCCATAATAAACTGTGCTGCCTACACGGCTGTTGATAAGCAGGAGAGCGATGTTGACCTGTCCTATAAGATCAATGCGATCGGTCCCAGAAATCTCGCAATAGCAGCCACTGAGACCGGAGCAAAACTGGTTCATATATCAACAGACTATGTCTTTGAGGGTAATGGTACAAGACCGTACATAGAATTTGATAAGACCGGTCCGGTAAGCGTTTACGGCAGGACCAAGCTTGCGGGCGAGGAGATGGTCAGACAGTTCGCGAGGAATTTCTTTATCATAAGGACAGCCTGGCTCTATGGTGATGGCAAGAATTTTGTAAAGACAATGCTCTCACTTACAGACAAATATGACGAAGTCAGCGTTGTCAAGGATCAGCTCGGCACCCCGACAAGTGCCAAAGAACTGGCAAAGGCAATATGCTATCTTCTTGGAACAGAGAACTATGGAGTGTTCCACGGCACCTGCGAGGGAGACACCAACTGGGCTGACTTTACGGAAGAGATCTTCAGGATAGCAGGTAAATCCACAAGGGTTAATCATGTGACCACTGATGAGTACACTGCTAAGAATCCTCAGGCTGCTCCCAGACCTGCATACAGCATACTTGAGAACTATATGTTTAAACTCACGTCGGATTTTATGTTTGCAGACTGGCACTACGCAATTGAGGAATACCTTAGGGAGATGCTCTGATGGAATTTTTGAACGGAATATTGGAAAACAGAATTCTGCTTGCATCTTTTTGGGCATGGCTTGTGGCACAGTTTCTTAAGACCGTCATATACGTGATCGTCAACAAGAACTTCAATCCGGAGAGACTTCTTGGCGATGGAGGAATGCCAAGTTCACACTCCGCGACGGTAATGGCGCTTGTTACCGCAACAGCTTTTAACTACGGCTCGGATACGTTCCAGTTTGCTATTGCAGCCATACTTGCGCTCATTGTAATGCACGATGCTATGGGGGTAAGGAGGGAGACAGGCAGGCAGGCCAAGGTTATCAACAATATGATGGACTGGTTTGCCGAGTTTGGAAGTGACCTTCCTCCGGAAGAAAAGCTCAAGGAGTTCGTGGGACATACTCCCACTCAGGTTTTCTTTGGAGCGCTTCTGGGAATAGTTGTAGGTTTTGTGATCTGCGTTATGTAACACTCATCTTGCTGACTGCTGGGGGATAGACATCTTTATGCTGACTGTGGCACTCATTTGGCTTTATGTAATAGTCACGACATACCTGACAGGATATGGTTTTCTTATGTCTGTTGCAGGCTGGCCCGGCATGCATCAAAAAAAGGCCGGCAAGGGCTATAAACAGTATGACTTCAGATTCAGGGAAAGTTTTATTGTCTGCGGAATTGTCCTTGTGACTGTTTATGCCCAGATTGTAAGTCTTTTTGCAAAAGTGGGGCTCGTGGCGAATCTGGTGCTTATATGCATCTGCGTTGCCATAGCGGTTTATTACAGGTACGACCTGTATGATGAAGCATCCTATGTGCTGAGGGTACTCAGGGCGCGTGGCAATATCTACATATATCTTTTTGTCTTTGTACTGATTGCCTACGGCGCATCTCACGGGATCATGCACTATGATTCCGATCTGTACCATGCCCAGGCGATACACTGGCTTGAAGAATACGGGATTGTTCGGGGACTTGGGAACCTTCATGTGCGCCTTGCATACAACAGCGCGGCGTTTCCTCTGTCAGCGCTCTACAGCATGAGCTTCTTTGGAGGCAGGTCTTTTCATGTAATGTCAGGTTTTTTCGCGCTGCTTCTTGCCTGGCAGTGTGTTGATATCAAAAATGTCTACAGAAGAGGGCATCTGGTTATCTCAGATTTTGCCAGACTGGTGGCGATATACTACCTGTTCACCGTATTTGATGAGATAGTTGCCCCTGCATCCGATTATTTTCTTTCCACACTTATATTCTATATTATGATCCACTGGCTGGATCTCCACGTAAAGCATGAGAAGTCATATGTTCCGTTTATCATGCTGTCGCTCCTTGGAATCTATGCCATCACAATAAAACTTTCCGCCGCACCGATTGTTCTTCTTTGCGTTGTGCCGGTATACAGGCTGTTCAGGGACAAAAACAGGGAGAAAATGAAAGCCTTTGGTATTTCCGTATTATTGGCATTTATCATTGTTTTGCCATTTCTTATAAGGAATGTGATCATATCAGGCTGGCTCGTTTACCCTGCAACTTTCCTGGATATTTTTGGCTTTTCCTGGAAGATTCCCAAGGGGCTTGCCGCCTATGACGCGCTTGAGATAAAGACATTCGGAAGAGGTTTCAATGATGTTGCCACATACGGCAATATGCCATTTAAGAAATGGGTTCCTCTGTGGTTTGAAGGAATTACCGGGATCAACAGGATCATGCTGATCCTCGATGTTATTTCAGTATTGGTTTTTGCTCTTTACTTTTTGTATTTTATATTTGTTTTTGTCGGTAAAAGGTCAGGCAAGACAGATGACACAGGCTCCGGCAAGATATTCAATTTAAGAAACAGAAGCATATTGCGGATAGCGGATTTTCTTGCGATAGGAGGAACGCTCATAGCGTGCCTGATCTTCTGGTTTCTGAGTGCGCCTCTTGTAAGGTACGGAGTTGTCTACATATGGCTGACACCTGCGGTCATTCTTGGAAGGATGTGCATTCTTGCCTTCAGCAGACTTTCAGATTCAGCAAAAGAAATGATTCTGAGAGTTATTGTGGCGTGCTTTGTGGCATGGATATTCTACAAGGGCGCTAATGTCGTCATTGAGGATATGCCAAGGTTTAATCCTTCATACCTGATAACCCAGCAGGATTATGGGACCTATGAGACAAACGAATTTAAGATGGGAGATGTGACTGTATACTACCCGGCGGATGGAGACAGGATAGGATACTACCCATTCCCGGCAGCAACGCATGACCTTACGGGAGAAGTTGAGCTTATCGGCGACGATGTAAGTGACGGCTTCAGAAGCTTAGAAAAATGAGTTCCTATCCGGGCATTATGAAATGAGTCGTCCGACAAATAACCCCGTAAGTCATAAGTCTTACGGGGTTAAATAATCTTTATCTCTCTGCTCTCATTGGATTGTTCAAAAAGTCTTCATAGGCAAGCTTTATTCCGTCGTCGAGCTCTGTGGTGTAGGTCCAGCCAAGTGCCTTGGCTTTGGATACATCGAGGAGCTTTCTGGGAGTTCCGTTAGGTTTTGATGGATCCCATCTGATCTCGCCTGTATAGCCGATGATTCTTGCAACCTTCTCGGTGAGCTGCTTGATGGTGAGCTCTTTTCCTGTTCCGGCATTGACTGTCTCATTACCGCTATAGTTATTCATCAGGAATACACACAGATTTGCCAGGTCGTCCACATACAAAAACTCTCTTAATGGACTGCCGTCACCCCAGCAGGTAACATAGGGAAGATTTGCTTCCTTGGCCTCATGGAATCTGCGGATCAGCGCAGGAAGTACATGAGAGTGGGTGGGGTGGTAGTTGTCGTTTGGTCCGTACAGGTTGGTGGGCATGACGGAGATATAGTCGGTGCCGTACTGCTTGTTGAGGTACTCGCAGTACTTAAGACCGGATATTTTGGCCAGTGCATAGGCTTCGTTGGTCTTTTCAAGCTCTGAAGTCAGGAGGCAGCTCTCCTTCATTGGCTGTGGAGCCATCCTCGGGTAAATGCAGGAGGAGCCGAGGAACTCAAGCTTTTTGCAGCCGTTCTTCCACGCTGCGTTTATGACATTCATCTCAAGGATCATATTGATGTACATAAAGTCCGCAAGTGCCTGGGAGTTACCCATGATCCCGCCGACCTTGGCAGCCGCAAGGAATACATACTCCGGCTTTTCCTCGGCAAAAAAGTTCTCTACCTGATCCTGTCTGGTAAGATCAAGTTCCCTGTGAGTTCTGACAACGAGGTTGTTATAGCCCTGTCTTTGAAGTTCTCTTACGATGGCGGAACCAACCATTCCTTTGTGTCCCGCTACATAGATCTTTGATTTCTTTTCCATCATCTCATCCCCTTACTTATCAATACCTTTTTCAAGGAACTCTGCCAGGTTGAATTCGATGTGCTCATTGGCTCTTTCTACGGCAACCTTGGCCATGTCGTGTTCTACCATTATTTTAACAAGTTCTTCGAAGGAAGTCTTCTGCGGATTCCAGTTAAGCTCCTTCTTTGCCTTGGAAGGATCACCCCAGAGGTTTACTACATCGGTAGGCCTGTAGAAATCAGGGGATACTTCGATAAGAACCTTGCCTGTGGCCTTGTCATATCCCTTCTCATCGGCGCCTTCGCCCTTAAATTCAAGCTCAATACCGGCATAGTGGAACGCAAGCTGGGCAAATTCGCGGACAGAGTGCTGAACACCTGTAGCTATTACGAAATCCTCAGGCTTGTCATTCTGAAGGATGAGCCACATGCACTCAACATAATCCCTGGCATATCCCCAGTCGCGAAGACTTGAGAGATTGCCGAGATAGAGCTTATCCTGCTTGCCCTGGGCAATTCTTGATGCGGCGAGGGTTATCTTTCTTGTTACGAAGGTCTCGCCTCTTCTCTCGGACTCGTGGTTGAACAGTATGCCTGAGCAGCAGAACATGTTGTAAGCCTCGCGGTATTCCTTTACGATCCAGAAGCCGTAGAGCTTGGCAACTGCGTAGGGGCTGTATGGATGAAAAGGAGTTTTCTCGTTCTGTGGTACTTCTTCAACCTTGCCGTAGAGCTCTGAAGTTGAAGCCTGGTAGATCCTGCAGGTATCGGCAAGACCGCAGAGGCGGACTGCCTCAAGTACTCTGAGGACACCTGTTGCGTCAACGTCAGCGGTAAACTCGGGTGAATCAAAAGACACCTGTACATGTGACTGGGCTGCCAGATTGTATATCTCATCGGGTCTTACCTTGGAAACAACGCCAAGAATACTCATTGAGTCTCCGAGATCGCCGTAGTGAAGGTGGAAATTAGGCTTGCCCTCAAGGTGAGCGATTCTCTCTCTGAAGTCAACCGATGAGCGCCTGATGATACCGTGAACGTCATAGCCCTTCTCGAGCAGAAACTCTGCAAGATATGAGCCGTCCTGTCCTGTAATTCCTGTGATTAAAGCTTTCTTTGCCATATCATATAACCTTTCGTGTAAAAATTATCGATTTGTGTTACGTTTTTTCTATTATATTTTCATGTTATTGCGTTTTAAATTCACTTTCTTGCCTTTCATTTGCATTATCTTGCGGAGAGCATTATACTGAGAGCGATAAGGAAAGGATTGGTGCAGTCTGCCAAAAGCCTGCCATATCCGGCGCGAATGTGCATTTTGCACAAGTCAGCCAAGCGGGCATATCGTGCTCGTCGGTACTTGGGCGGTGTATTGTGACGCCCTAGTACCGCTACGAAGCACGACTGAGCGGGAGCGTCCCCGAAGCTGATTGTACAAAATGCACAGCCGCGCCGGATATGGCTGGATTTTGACTGACGAAGGGGTGGAGGAAGAAATGGATCAGAGGCTTTTTCAGGGAGAATTTGTATCATCGGACAGACTTCTTTATACGCCGTCTGAATTCGCGAGGTCAAATCTTCTGTATTTGCAGGAAATTGGGAGACTGAAGGCCAGGAAGACCCACACCAGCAAGAGGCAGAACCTGGATTCTTTTCTGTTTTTTTACGTTAAGAGCGGGAACGGAATAATAAACTACGGAGGCAAGGACTATCCGGTTCGTGAGGGCGACTGCGTGTTTATAAACTGCCGCAATCCGTATTTCCACAGAACCAGTGAGAACCTGTGGACGCTTGAGTGGATACACTTCAACGGAGTGAGTGTGCTGTCAGTATATTTAAAGTATCTTGAGAGGGGAGGACAGCCTGTCTTTCATCCCGACAATCTTGAGGAGGCGTCTTCTATCTGGGACAGTCTCAATGAGGTTGCGCACTCCGATGACTACATAAGGGACATCAGGATCAATGAGTACCTGTCAAGACTTGAGACACTTCTTATGAGCTTTAGCTGGAATCCGGAGATACAGCCGGCAGGGAGCAACTACAAGACTGTGTTTGCGCTTAAGGAATACATCGATGTCAACTACAGGGAAAAGATAAGCCTTGATAAGCTTGCGGAGAAGTTTCTGACAAACAAGTATACTCTCTCAAGGAGCTTCAAGGAGCAGTTTGGCACATCTATAATAAACTATCTTCTTGTGACCAGGATAACCAGGGCCAAGCAGCTCCTTCGCTTTACCGATGACACGGTCGAGGAAGTCGGCAACCTGTGCGGAATATCCCCTCTTTACTACTTCTCAAGGATATTTAAACAGATAGAGGGAATCAGTCCGATGGAATACAGACAAAGGTGGAAATGATGTAACTGCTTTGGCGCAAATGCGCCATCATTGAAAGAGCCGGGCATTAATTGTAAAATAGTACTGTTTAAATACATGCCGTGGAGATAATTATGAAACTGCTTAGTGTCATAGTTCCCTGTTATAACGAACAGGAAAACATTGCTGATTTTTATAAAGAGCTCATGCTCAATGAAACTTTCTTTAGGGACAGGGACATTGAGTTTGAGGTTATTTTTGTGAATGACGGATCAAGCGACGGAACCGTCCAAAAGATCAAAGAGCTCACAGGCAGGGATGAGCGGATTCACCTGATAAGCTTTTCGAGAAACTTTGGCAAGGAAGCGGCAATCTATGCCGGGCTTAAGAGATCAAAGGGAGACTACACGGTTATCATGGACTGTGACCTTCAGGATCCGCCATCTCTTTTACCTAAGATGTATGAGTGTCTTGTGGGCGAGGGGTATGACAGCGTTGCCACAAGACGTGTAAACAGGAAGGGCGAGCCGCCGATAAGATCATTTTTCGCGAGAATGTTTTACAGGCTGATCAACAAGATATCCAATGCGGATATTGTGGACGGTGCAAGAGACTACCGCATGATGACCCGCCAGTTTGTAGAGGCTGTGCTCTCTGTTGAAGAGTACAACAGATTCTCTAAGGGAATTTTCGGATGGGTAGGCTTTAGAAACAAATGGCTTGAGTTCGAGAACGTAGAGCGGAGAAAGGGCGAGACCAAGTGGTCTTTCTGGAAACTGTTTGTATATGCGCTAGACGGCATAATAGCGTTTTCCACAGCGCCTTTGTCGATAGCTTCATTCCTCGGTGTGCTCTTTTGCGTGGCAGCGTTTGTTTTCATACTGGTCATAATAATCAGGAAACTGACGGTGGGCGATCCGCACGGACTTGTGGGATGGACATCAACTGCCTGTATCATTTTGTTTGTCAGCGGCGTTCAGCTCTTTTGCCTGGGCATAGTGGGACAGTACCTGTCAAAGGCTTATCTTGAGGTCAAGAGACGCCCATTGTATATTGTTAAAGAGGAGTTGTGATGGTCAGCATCGTTGTTCCTGTCTACAATGCAGCAAACTATATAGCAGATACAATTAAGATGGTGTGTGAGCAGACCTACAGGGACTGGGAACTTATACTTGTGGATGACGCCTCGACTGACAACAGCGTATCTGTAATAGAAGATATAATTAAGGGGCAGAAAAAGAGGATCCGCCTCATTCGAAAGAGAGTCAACGAGGGGGCAGCAGAGGCAAGGAACACAGGGATAGATGCCTCGGCGGGCAGGTTTATAGCTTTCCTTGATGCGGATGACGTATGGAAGAGAGACAAGCTTGAGAAGCAGGTCGCCTTCATGGAGGCAACCGGCGCGGCGTTTTCTTTCCACACCTACGAATTTGGGGATGAGGCTGCCAATCCCACCGGGAGAATCGTGCATGCTCCCGCGGAACTGAACTTTAAAAAGGCGCTGTCAAGGACGGTCATCTTTACATCGACTGTGATGTTTGACACGCATATCATTGATATGGAGATCATCCATATGCCCGATGTTCCCAGTGAGGACACCGCTACATGGTGGAGGATACTAAGGAGCGGATACGTGGCAAAGGGGCTTGATGAGAACCTGGCAATATACAGAAGACCTGCCGGATCACTCTCATCCAACAAGCTTGCGGCAATTGGACGGATATGGTTCCTCTACAGGAATATCGCCGACCTCTCGGTGCCGCAGTCGCTATTTTATTTTGGAGGATGGGCAATAAGAGCTACACTTCGAAGGCTCTGATTTGTCTGATTGTGTATGAAACAAAGAGAATCAAAGAAGAGAATCCTGGTGCTTTTGTTGGCATTTGTCGGTCTGTGTATGCAGACTGCCATTTATGCCTGGTTTTGGTTTCAGGTATACTACCCTGAGGTGTCAAAGCCAAGGGTCAGTGTCGACGGATATGCGCTTGGAAACGGACTAAAGCTCTTCTTTCGTGGTCACCTTTTGATAATTGCGATCTATTTCATATTGCTTTTGTTCTTTTCAAACACCTACGGCGGACTTAAGATCGGGTATCTTCGACCGATGGACGTGTTCTTCTCGCAGATATTTGCGCTGTTCATGGTGAATTTTATTTCCTACTTCCAGATATCACTTCTCAACAACTGGCTGGTCCAGTTTGTACCGATGGCGGAGATATTTGTCCTGCAGCTGCTCATAGCATTTGCGTGGGCGTATATAACCAATACCATTTATATGAGGATATTCCCTCCAAGGGAGCTTCTTCTGGTCAGCGGGGTATATCCTGCAGATGATATAGAGCGCAAGTTCAACACCAGAAAAGATAAGTACCACATAGCCAAAAAGATGAATATCTCAGAGGGGATTGACGCTATATACAAAGAGTGTCTTGGAAATTATGACGGCGTTATCATCTGGGACGTGCCCAGTCAGTTCAGGAACGGACTTGTGAAATACTGTTATGGCAGAAACATAAGGATATATGTCATGCCAAAGATCACGGATGTGCTTCTCAAGGGCTCATCGCAGCTCCACCTGTTTGACACTCCGGTACTTCTTTTAAGGGAGTATTCCATCAAGATCGAGCAGAGGGCGATAAAGAGATTTTTTGATATAGTGCTCTCACTGCTTCTCATAATAATTACTTCGCCGATAATGCTGATAACGGCAATAATCGTAAAAGCCTACGACAAGGGGCCTGTGCTGTACAAGCAGGTGCGTTGCACCAAGGACAGGAAGAACTTTTACATCATGAAATTCCGAAGCATGAGCGTCGATGCTGAAAAGGACGGAGTTGCAAGACTTGCGTCCAAGAATGACTCGAGGATAACTCCGGTAGGAAAGTTCATAAGATCCTGCAGGATTGACGAACTACCACAGCTGTTTAACATCCTTAAGGGCGAGATGTCTTTCATTGGACCAAGACCGGAGAGACCCGAGATAATCGAGCAGTATCTCAAGGAGATGCCGGAATTTGCCTTCAGAATGAAAGTCAAGGCCGGTCTTGCCGGATATGCTCAGGTATATGGCAAATACAATACGACGCCTTATGACAAATTGAAGCTGGATCTTACCTATATAGAAAATTATTCCATCTGGCTGGATATTAAACTCATGCTGCTGACGGTCAAGATACTCTTTACGCCTGACAGCACTGAGGGGGTTGAGGAGGATCAGACCACAGCCCAGAAGAAAGTGTAAGGTGAGTAATGGACAGAGATAGACTTCAGATTCTTGTGTCTGCCGTGAACAAGGATCCGGAAAAGCTCATCAGTGACATGCGGATAGGTTCTGACGCTGTCATTGTAAATCAGCTGATTGGCGAGGATGCCCCGGAAGGTATAACTGAGGGGGATAAAGAGTATGAGTTTGGCGGATTTAAGGCACTTGTCTTAAACAGAAGGCAGAAGGGTGTCGGACTATCCAGAAATACAGCCATAGAGAACTCCGACCATGAAATCCTGCAGTTTGGAGATGACGACATCGTCTATGAGGACGGATATGCGGATCGCATAGTATCGGAGTTTGACGCTCATCCCGAAGCTGACGTACTTTGCTTTAATGTAAGGGCTCAGGAGGGGCGAACGACTTACTGGAACGAGGATTTTGCCAGGGTGTCCTTCAGGAACTACGGAAGATATCCCGCTTACGCGATCTGCGTGAGAAGAAAAAAGCTCATTGAAAGCGGGGTGCGTTACTCGCTTCTCTTTGGAGGAGGAGCTCCGTACATGAACGGCGAAGACAGTTTGTTTTTGCACGACTGTTTAAAAGCCGGGCTGTCGATCTACAGGACGCCTGTCAGCCTTGGAAAGGAGAGGCAGGGACAGTCCACCTGGTTTACGGGCTACACGGACAAGTTCTTTTTTGACAGGGGTGTTCTGTACCACTTCCTCTATGGGAGACTGGCAGGGATCCTTGGATTTAGATTTCTTTTTAACCACAGAAATGATTTTTGCAGGGAAAAAGGCCTGGGGCGATGCTACAGGCTTTTATGTGATGGAATTAAGCATGGGAGAAGCCTATGAAGAAGTCACCTTTTTTCACGATCATAGTTGTGTCATATAATGCCGGGGACAAGCTTTTTAATACTCTTGAGAGCATCAGAAAGCAGACCTTTTCCGACTACCGCGTCCTTATCAAGGACGGGATGTCTACCGACGGCTCGATAGAAAAGCTTAAGGCTCAGTATGAGCCGGGTGCCCTAAGTGATGCAAAGGGAAAGAGATTTGCGCTGGCCGAGAGCTGTGACAACGGGATATACCACGCAATGAACATTGCGGTCGGCTACATAAGGGATGAGGATGAGACATCAGAGGAGCCGGGCTATGTATACTTTTTAAACTGTGGAGATCTCTTCAGCAGCGAGAACGTGCTTAAGGATGTGCATGATTTTATTGCGGACCGTAATTCCAGGAAGGGAACCACCATACCTGCTATCTACTACGGCGACATATATGACTGCTCATCATCGAGCAAAGTCGCTTCGAACCCGGTCATTGATGATTTCGCATGCTACAGGAATGTCCCAAGTCATCAGGCGTGCTTCTATGACGTAAGGCTGATGCTCAACAATCCCTTTGATCTGAAATACAGGGTCAGGGCTGACTATGAGCAGTTCCTCAGATGTTTTTACATCGACAGGGCGGATACGGTTTTTATGCCTCTGACGGTTGCGGATTATGAGGGCGGAGGCTACTCGGATCAGAATAAAAAGATATCAGAGCAGGAGCGAAGGGAGATAATCGGTAAGTACCTCGACAGATCGAGGATCAGAAAATACGATCTTCTCCGCGTACTTACGCTCTCGGGACTAAGAACCCACCTTGCCTCCAGTAAGATTACGGCAGGAGCATATAACGCGATCAAGAACGCGGTATATACCATAAGGAACAGGAATAATCACAAGGAGTAACGGAAGTTGAGAGTTCTATGGCTTTGCAATATCATGCTCCCGGCTTATGCCAGAGCGCACGGATATAATTATTCAGTGCGGGAAGGGTGGCTTACGGGATGCCTTGGCAGAATTATCCAGGACAAAAAAGATGATGAGAAGATCACGCTCGGAGTGTGTTTTCCTTCCGGGGATGAACTGACAGACTCAGGTGAGGTCATCGACGGCATCACTTACTATGGCTTTAAGGAGGATCTGACACATCCCGAGATATATGACAGCGCATTGGAGAGCAGATTCCGCACCATACTAAGTGACTTTGGGCCTGATATAGTCCACATATTTGGAACGGAATTTCCGCACAGCCTTGCGATGATAAAGGCATTTGGCAATCCCGACAGGGTTCTTTTGGGGATTCAGGGAGTATGTGCCAAAATTGCAAGTGAGTATATGGCGAATATTCCGGAGGAAGTACAAAAATCCGCTACCTTCAGGGACAGACTCAAAGAGGATTCTCTTTTGCAGCAGCAGGAGAAGTTCAAAAAGAGGGCTGAGCACGAGAGGGAGGCTATAATGCTCACCGGCAATGTCAGCGGCAGAACTTCCTTTGACAGGCAGCAGGTTCTTGCGATAAATCCGAAGGTTCGCTACTTTGCGATCAATGAGACCATGAGACCCTGTTTTTACATGGGCAAGTGGGGGGAAAAGAGATCCGTTCCCCACAGCATTTTTTTGTCGCAGGGCGACTATCCTCTAAAGGGCTTCCACTTTATGCTGCAGGCGATGCCAACGATCCTTGAAAAATATCCCGATGCGCATCTCTATGTTGCAGGGAATAACATCATAGGCAGAGGAGAGAGCAAATACCCGTATTTTTTAAGGGCCAGTGCCTATGGAAAATATATAAAGAGCCTTATATCCAAAGGGAAACTTAAAAAGAAGGTTACCATGCTTGGGATGCTGGACGATGCGGGGATGAAAGAACAGCTCCTTAAGTGCTCGGTATTCGTGTGTCCGTCTGTGATCGAGAATTCACCAAACTCCCTGGCGGAAGCGATGCTTCTTGGAGTGCCTGTCGTGGCATCGAGGACGGGAGGCATTCCGGATATGGTACAGCCGGGAAAGGACGGCGTGCTTTTTGAGACAGGCAATCCGTCAGAACTGGCAAAGAGCATTCTGCAGCTGTGGGACGAACCCGTTATCGCCGCAGTATATGGGGATAATGCCAGTGCGCATGCAAGGATAACCCACAACGCGGACACCAATTACAGGCGGCTGATGGAAGTATACCGCGAGATAAGCGCCCTGTAGTCTGATCAGGAGAGGATGAAGAGTGGTCATCACATTTGTATCCAATTACATAAACCATCATCAGCTCCCCTTCTGCGAGGCCATGAAGGGCATGGGAGGGGACGTCGACTTTTACTTTGTTCAGACTATGCCTATGGAGGAAAAGAGAGTGAGCATGGGCTGGGCTGTCGATGAGAAGGCCTTTGACTATGTCGTTCTCTACTACGAGGACAGAAAAAGGGCAGAAGAACTTATAATAAACAGTGACGTGGTGCTCTTTGGCTGGACAGAGAACCTTATATCCGATATCGAGAGAAAGAGACTCTCCTTAGGAAAGCTCTCTTTTCGGGTCAGCGAGAGGATATACCGCGAGGGACAGTGGAAGTTTATAAGCCCCAGAGGACTTATGAACAAGTACCGTGAGCATTTTGTCTACCGGAATACGAGCGTATACCTTTTGTGCACGGGTGCTTATGTGGCATCTGATTTTAATCTGATAAAGAGCTACCCGGGTAAGATGCTGAAGTGGGGGTACTTTCCGGATGCATCAAAGATCCCTTATGCTGAAGGGGAAAAATCACAGGGCGATGCTAAAGAAGACATCCTGAGGCTGTGCTGGGCAGGCAGACTTATAGAGCTCAAGCACCCTGAGTTTGCAGTTAAAGTCGCGTCACATCTTAAGAAAAGCGGGAGAAAGTTTTATCTCGATATAGCGGGCGACGGTCCGATGCGGTCTGTTCTTGAGGATATGGCAAAAAGAGAGAACCTTCTGGACTGCGTAAACTTTCTTGGAGCACTGCCTCCGCCTGAAGTTCTGGCGGTGATGGACAGGGCGGACATATTTCTTTTTACAAGCAACTACCTCGAGGGGTGGGGAGCGGTTGTGAACGAGGCCATGGAGAGGGGGTGCGCGGTTGTAGCGTCTAACGAAGCCGGAGCGGTGCCGTTTCTTATTGAGGACAAAGTTAACGGGCTTGTCTATCGGGACGGAAGATATGACGAGTTTGAGAAAAAAGTTGACTATCTGTTTGACAACAGAGAAGATATAGGAGCTTTTGCCGATGCTGCAAGTACGACCATAAAGAGGCTTTGGAATGCGGAAAATGCCGCCCGTGAGCTAGTGAGATTCAGCAGTCAGGCTCTATTGGGAAAAGACCCGGAGCCCTCAAAAGAGGGACCGCTCAGCAGGGCGGAAATTATAAAGGCACCGGGATTTATGAGAACTCTTCAGGAAAGGAATCGATTGGAGTAACTTGATGAATGCTTTTTTAGAGACCAACGTAACAGTATTTAAGATAAAAATGCGCATGGTTGATGTGCTCTTTTTTTCCGCGATGCTATGCCTGGGACTTGCGGCAAGGTATCCGCTCTTTAACTACGAGTCAGGGGATTACTACTATTTTCTGTCCCACTGGATGGAGGAGTGCCACAATGCAGGAGGCTTTGGGTACATTTCAATCGTTCCGGGAGTGAGCGATAAGAGCACTATCGACTACGGATGTATGTATCAGTATATTATTGTACTGCTCCACTACCTCAGGGGATTAGCCCCAGACATGTACCTTATCAAGTGGGTATCAGTGATATTTGACGTGGTGTGTGCCATAACGGTTTCAAGGATCACCTACATCGTGACAAAAGAGAACCTTACAAAGGCACTGATGGCCTTTGGCATTGCGATGTTCCTGCCAACGGTTATATTAAACAGCGCTGCATGGGCTCAGTGTGAGTCAATATATACATCATTTGTCCTACTTTCTTTTCTTTACTTTCTGAAGGGCGATGACAGAAAACTTTTCATATACCTTGCGCTTGCGTATTCATTTAAACAGCAGACCGTGTTTATACTACCCTTTATGGTCATCATGTGGCTTAAGGGCAAGATCAGGTTACGGTATGCGCTATGGGTGCCTGTTGTGATAGGCTTGACAATGATACCGGCTCTGATCGCCGGAAGGTCACCTGTAGAACTTCTGAGCATCTATTTCAAACAGGCCGCGCAGTATACCCGCCTTACGATGAATTACCCGAGCATTTACGCGGTAGTAAGTCCGGAGATGGTCACCGGGCTTCGCAGGATCATACTTGCAGGAACTCTTGCTACAATGGCTTTTTTAGGGATACTATGCTATTACACTTATAGCAGGAGATTTGAGATCACCATGGAGTACATGGTAACACTTGCCATATTTTCAATCGAAGCGGCACTCTTTATGCTTCCCGTGATGCACGAGAGATATGGCTATATTGCGGAGATACTCTGTATTGTTTACGGGGTCACGAGATACAGGAGACTGGCTGCGGCATCGGCGCTGTGGTTTATACCTGTTATAACCTACTCGCGTTTTCTGTATGGATCTACTGTGACAGCGCTCTGGCCGCTGAGCGTCTGCACGCTTATTGTGATCCTGTTTATCGGCTATGATCTCTACTGCCAGATGAAAATCCCGGAGGGTAAGATAAGTGGGAAATAAACATACTGTTTCCGTGATCGTACCGGCTTACAATATTGAAGATCTGATCGAAAAATGCGTGGACAGCCTTGCGGGGCAGGATTATCCGGCGGAGCTTTTTGAGATAATCCTTGTCGATGACGGCTCGACTGACTCCACACCGGACAAGGTGGATGAGCTGGCACAGAAATATCCCAATGTCAGGGCGCTGCACAAGGAAAACGGCGGATCGTCGAGCGCGAGAAATGCCGGAATAGATATTGCTACCGGTGAATACATCGGATTTGTAGACAGCGATGATTTTGTGTCGCAAAATATGTACTCATCACTTGTTGAGGCTGCCGTCAGGACGGGAGCCGACATGGTACAGATTTCCAGAGATGAGATATCGGAGTCTGGAGAGCGGCTGCCCGATGTTGTTGTGCCGCCAAAGGAGGAAACTGTTATTTCTCCCAGGGAGCATATGCGGACCCTTCTCATGCACACAGGTGACGCGTCTTTTTGCACCAAGCTTACAAGGAGATCTCTTTTTTCAAAGAAAATGAGGTTTCCGGAGGGCGAGCTGAACGAGGATTTTTACCTGATGATACATATGCTGCCTCTTGTCAACAAGCTGGTGATACTTCCGGGACAGTACTATCATGTGTTCTACAGGACAGGGAGCAATTCGAGGAAGAAATCGGAGGACAGGGACTATTTTCCGCCTGTGTTTACGGACATAGTCCGAAATGCCGATGTGGCGCTTTCCCTTGTCAGGAAAAACTATCCGGAGCTTTTAAAGGTGGCGGAGAGATTCGGGTACTGCCAAAGGCTTGATTATCTTTTGCACATACCGATCAGCTTAATGAAAAAAGAAAACAGATTCTACACAGGGGTAAGTCAGAGGATCCGGGGAGATATGCCCAAGATCCTGACCAATAAATATCTTACAGCAAAACAGAAGGCATACCTTTTTGTATTGTCTTTAAACCCTAAAGCGATAAGGAAATTACATGCGCGTTTACGAGGATTATAAGAAGATAAAGTTAATAGCCTTTTGCGTGATATTTGTGCTCTCACTCCTGGTGAGCATCAGCTATGGCTTTAAAAAGTCCGGTTTTCATGAGGATGAGTATTACACCTACTTTTCCAGCAACAGAACCTACGGTCTGTTCCAGCCGGACAGGGAGTGGCAGGAGCGGCAGACAGTGCTTGATGAATTTGTGGCAAGGGAGGGAGAGCGCTTTAACTACTCTCTGGTCAAACTGGTTCAGTCCTGGGATGTACATCCTCCTGTCTACTACTACATCTTTCACACGATGTGCTCTTTTGTCCCCGGAATATTTACCAAGTGGTCGGGTATAGCTGCCAATCTTGCGGGATTTGCGCTGGCGTACCTCTTCTTTTGCCTTCTTATGGAAGAGATGAATACTCCCACCTGGGTCGAGATAATGACCCTCATTTTCTGGGGGCTGAATCCTCAGACCGTGTCCTGTAATATGCTTATAAGGATGTACTCATGGCTGGGCGCGGCTATTCTGGCCTGTGCCTTTTTGCATATAAAACTCATTAAGGATTTTGACAACAACGCCCTTGAACCCAGGACTTTTGTATTAAAGAGTCTTCTGCCGGTGGCGCTCGTTTCCTTTATTGGATTCCTGATACAGTATTTCTTTATATTCTTCTTTTTCATAATAGGATTTGAGACTGCCGTATATATTGCCTTTTTCAAAAAAGACATAAAATGTGCAGGCATGTATACCGCATCCTGCGCGATAGGGATGATCCTGGCGGTACTTTACTATCCGGCGAGCCTTCACCATATGCTCGGGGGATACCGCGGAGGAGATGCCACGGGGAGTTTTTTTGACCTTGGAAACACCTGGATGAGGCTCTCATTCTTTGTCGGGCTTTTAAATGACTATGTCTTTGCCGGGGGGCTCATAGTACTGGCGCTTGTCATATTTTTGGGAGTGATCCTTGGTATGAACACAAGGACTGAAAAAAGACAGGGAGGGATCGATGTATCGGTTGTGATACTTGCGGTGGCGTCAATCTCATATTTTCTTCTGACGTCAAAGACGGCGCTTCTTGTTGGAGAAGCTTCAAACCGATACGAGATGCCTGTATATGCCCTTTTGATCTATCTGATTTTTTATGACCTCTGCCACGTCGCTTCGCGATTTAAAGGAAAAGCTTTGACTTATGTACTGACAGTGGTTATTATATTGCTGCTTGCAAAAGGTCATTTTTACGACAGACATATTCTGTTTCTCTATCCCGAGGATGTTGAGAAGATGGAATATGCCAAAGAAAACACAGACTGCGTTTCTGTTGTAATGTTCAACCCGGCAACGCCTCACAACGTATGGCGCCTTACGGATGAGCTTCTGATGTACGATAAGGTTTACTACATGGATGAGGAGAACCTTGAGAGGATAACTGATGGGGAAGTGGTCTCCGCGGATAAGATAATACTTTATGCCGCTGATGATGACCTCAAAGAGAAAGCCTTTGACAATCTGCTCTCATCTACGGGACTTGCGACCATGACAGAGAAGTTTTCGGAAGATATGTGGACTACCTATGAAATAAGGTGATTTTGACCTTTGGGGTAGGCTGTTGTATCATATATAAAAAAGTTTGGAGATTTATAAGATGGAAAGATCAATGCTTGATAATAAGACAATTCTTGTGACCGGAGGAACAGGCTCTTTTGGCCACAGCTTTACCAGGTACGTGCTTGAGCACTACAATCCCAGGAAGCTGATAATCTACTCAAGGGATGAGTACAAACAGTTCACCATGTCCAATGAGAAGATATACAGAGACAACGCCGACAAGATGCGCTTTTTCATCGGTGATGTAAGGGACGGCGCAAGACTTGAGAGAGCCTGCGAGAATGTGGACTACATTGTACATGCCGCTGCCCTTAAGCAGGTTCCCGCATGCGAATACAATCCTGATGAGGCCATCAAGACCAACATCACAGGCGCGCAGAGTGTTATAAACGCTGCGCTCAATACAGGTGTAAAGAGGGTTGTTGCCCTCTCGACCGACAAGGCAGTTAATCCTGTCAACCTCTACGGAGCGACCAAGATGGTTTCTGACAAGCTCTTTATCGCAGCTAACGCCTATGCAGGTGCCAAGGACATCAACTTCTCGATCGTGCGCTACGGCAATGTGGCAGGGAGCCGCGGATCCATAATCCCGTTCTTCAGAAATCTCATTGAGAAGGGGGAGAAAGAGCTTCCTATCACTGATTACAGAATGACAAGATTCTGGATAAGCCTTCCTGAGGGCGTAGAGCTGGTACTCAAGGCTCTTGCAGAGTCCAACGGAGGTGAGACCTTCATCAGCAAGATACCGTCCTTTAATGTCAAGGATCTTGCAGAAGCAATGTGCCCCGGAATAAAGACCGTGGAAGTTGGAATACGCCCCGGCGAGAAGCTGGATGAGATCATGGTAACAACTGAGGATGCACCTTTCACCTATGAATTTGACAAGCATTTCATCGTATATCCGCAGGTCATCTTCAATGAGCGCCAGGCTCCGGATCCGGCAGGCAAAAAGGTTCCCGACGGCTTTTACTACAGCTCAGGAAACAACACAGAGTGGATGAGCGTCGAAGAGATCAGAAGAAGACTTTCCGAGGCCGATGACATTCACTGAGAATTGAAGCTTTTTTAGTTGCCAGGCAAATGCAAGGCCCGGTGGCCGCTGATTGCAAAACTCCGTGGTTTAAAATCGCAAAATGTTGTGCATTATACAGTCAGCGGCCACCTGGCCTTTCTTTTTGGCAGTCATTACATACAATTTTCTGATGACGAGGAATTTTAATGTTAAGGCTTAGCGTAATTGTGCCGGTTTATAATATGGCTGCGGAGGGAAAGCTGTCTTACTGCCTGGACAGTCTTGTTAATCAGACCCTGGAGGGTTCCGAGTACGAGATAATTGCAGTTGATGACTGTTCGACTGACGAGTCCTACGAGATCCTTAAGGACTATCAGGCAAGATACCCGGACAGATTCATAGCGCTTCACTCGGATGTCAATCTCCACCAGGGAGGTGCCAAGAACATTGCGCTTGCCATGTGCAGGGGTGAGTGGATCGGCTTTATTGACTCCGATGACTGGATCGTTCCCGATTACTATGAGAGACTCCTTACAAAGGCGGATGAGACAGGGGCGGATATGGTTGGCTGCGACTACTGCCTGACCGATGAGCACAGTTTTAAGGTTGGAAAGATCGTCCACAACAACAGCTTTGACCAGACGGGGATCATGGATACCGATAAGTACAAGAGTCTCATGATAGAGACGGGAAGCCTTGTGGTCAAGATCTACAAAAGGAAGATAATACTTGGAGAATACGAACCCGGCTCGAAGGAGAAAGTTGATATCTTCCCGGAGAACATTTTTTACGAGGACAATGCAGTCAGCAACACCTGGATGATACGCGCCTCGCATTTTGAATACATACAGGAACCGCTGTACTTTTATTATCAGCACGGCGCGTCAACTGTTCACAGCATATCGAGGAAAAACCTTGAGGACAGGATGGTTGCGGGAAGGCTCCTTGTAAAGAGCGCAAAAGATAACGGGTATTTTGAGAAATACCAGAAAGAGATAGAGTTTCAGTTTGCGGTGCTGTTTTATATCAACACACTCTTTTCTGCCATGCCTAAGAAATACGCCTTTAAGGGGTGCTACTGCTTCACAAAGGCCCTTGGAAAAGAAATGAAAGAGACTTTTCCTGATTTTCAGGAAAATCCTTATTACATAGAAAAGATACACCCCGAGGAGAAAAAACTCATCGGGTATCAGATGAAATCGCACCTGTTTTTTTATATTTATTACAGGCTGCTGTGGTTTTACAGGGATACATTGCGCAGGAGATAACATATAGATGCGAAAGATTTACAGTAAACTAAGAGTGCTTCTTGATGCGAAGCAGAAGAGACAGATGGTGGGCATTGTCATAATGATGCTCATAGGCGGAGTGCTGGAATCTCTGGGAATTGCCATGATCGCGCCTGTGATGCAGGTTGTGATAGATCCGCAGAAAGTGGAGGAGAGCAGCATACTCTCCGGGATTTATAGTTTCTTTCATCTGACAAGTACCACCCAGCTCGCGGCTCTTATCATGGTCAGTCTGGTCCTCGTTTTTGTCATCAAGAATGTATTTCTCTATTTTATGAACGTGGTCCAGCTTCGCTTTGTATATACCAATCAGTTCGCCACATCAAGGCGCATGATGATCAACTTTATGCAAAGACCCTACGAGTACTACCTCGGAGCTGATACGACTGTCATACAGAGGAACATCACCTCGGACGTGAACAATATTTATGCTCTGATCCTCAGCTGCCTGCAGCTTATAAGCGAGATGATAGTATTTGTGTGCCTTGTGGCGATACTGCTCAGCCAGGACGCAATGATGACCATTACGATAGCGGCTCTTTTAGTGATAGTGCTCCTTGTGATAAAGTTCTTTATCAAACCTGTCATGGTTCAGGCCGGCAAGGACAATCAGGACTACTACTCAGGTCTCTACAAATGGATATATGAGTCTGTGGTGGGGATAAAGGAGATCAAGGTTGCAGCCAAGGAGAACTACTTCATAAACGGATATGCCGACTGCGGCTCGGGCTATGTGAATGCTGTACAGAAGTACAATCTCTACAATTCGACGCCGAGGCTCCTTATTGAGACGATAGCGATTGCCGGAATGATAGGCTACATGCTTGCAGTAATGGCGTCTGGTACGAGCCTTACTCAGCTCCTTCCGCAGCTTACGGTTCTTGCCGCTGCAGCAGCAAGGCTTCTTCCCAGCGCAAACAGGATCAACAATTACCTGACTTCCATCGCCTATTTTGAGCCTTTTCTTGACAACGTAAGTGAAAACCTGCAGGAGGAGATCCACGACTCAAAGATATCCTACAACAGTGAGGACTACCGCATAAAGTCAGCGGTTGAAAAACTCCCTGTAAGGGAAGTTATAAGGATGGAGGACATAACCTTTAAATATCCGGGCACAGACAAGCTCATCCTTGACAAGGCAACGATGGAGATACCGGTAGGCAAGTCGGTGGGCGTTGTCGGCGCATCGGGCGCAGGAAAGACTACGATCATAGATGTACTTTTGGGGCTCCTTCATCCCGAAGAGGGAAGGATCCTTGCTGACGGCGTTGATGTAAATACCAATTACAAGGGATGGCTTAAGAACATTGGTTACATTCCCCAGACTATATTCATGACCGATTCTACTATCAGGAAGAATGTTGCTTTTGGCGTTCCTGACAGCGAGATAGATGACGCCAAGGTGTGGCAGGCTCTTAAGGAGGCAGCTCTTGACGACTTTGTAAGAGAGCTCCCGGACGGGCTCGATACGCAGATCGGGGAGAGAGGCATGAGGCTTTCCGGCGGACAGCGCCAGAGGATAGGTATAGCGAGGGCTCTCTTTGAAGATCCTGAGGTTCTTGTGCTGGATGAGGCGACCTCTGCTCTCGACAACGATACTGAGGCGGCCATCATGGATTCAATAAACAGGCTGCACGGCAAGAAGACGCTTGTTATCATTGCCCACAGGCTTCAGACTATAGAAAAATGTGACATGATCTACAACATAGGGGATGGCAAGGCCACCCTTAAGTGATCATTTACCGGAGGATGTATGGGAGTTACAGGTGTAAAATCAGCAAAAAAGAGAGATCCCGGCATTGAACTTTTAAGGATAATTTCGATGCTCATGATCCTTACTCTGCATTTTAACACCCATACGGGGACGCTGCTTGAGATTGGCGTGCCCGCTACCGGTGTCAATATTTTTGCCACTCTGACAGAATCCATAAGTATTACAGGAGTCAATGCCTATGTGCTCATAAGCGGATACTTCCTCTCAACCGGAAAGGCAAAACCCAGCCGCCTTCTGCTTCTCATATGTCAGGTATACTTTTACACCATACTGATCTCGCTGGCGATGATGGCTGTCGGAACTTATGCTGTCGACATGGGAAGTTCTGCGTACAAGCTTGTGGAGTACATCTTCCCGATATCTTCTGAGCACTACTGGTTCATAACTGCTTATGTCATCATGTTTGTCTTTGCGCCCGTTATGAATGCAGCTGTGGAGAAGCTTACGAGGAAACAGCTTAGAGCGGTTATCTTCGGGCTCCTTATGTGGTTTTGCTTCATCAAGAGCATCGTGCCAGTGTTGTTTCCAACTGACCACTTCGGCTATGACTACGGATGGTTTTTGTGCCTCTACCTCATAGCGGCATATATAAGAAAGTATGATCTCGTGCTGTTCTATACAGCGAAAAAGAGCGCTCTGGTCTTTGCTGTGTCAGTGGCGGTGATATTTACGATGAGCGTATCCCTGCATTATTATAATCTGCGTTTTGGCGGCTTTGCCCACTACTCTGAAGTGCCCTTTAACCTGAATTTCTTTTTTACCCTCACAGGGTCGCTCGGACTTTTCTCGTTCTTCAGGTTCTTCAGGATGAGAGAGGGCTTTGCTGCGGATATTATCAGAACTTTAGGACCGATGACTTTTGGGGTTTATCTTCTTCATATGCACATTGAGCTTAGGGACAGATGGGTTGACTGGATAGCAAATGTGATAGGAGAGATTCCGTACGACAGCGTTGCCGGATTTGCGCTCCATTATATTGTTACAATACTAATAATGTTCATGGCAGGTATCTTTGTCGACTTTATCTGCAAGATGGTATTTGAGTTTGTCGGGCGCGTTATGAGCGACACGCGGCTGTTTAAAATGATAAGACACTGGGATGAGACTCTATGCTAAGTAGTATCAGAAGTTATTTTTACAGATTCAAGAATGTACAGGCACCTCTGGAAAAGTATTTTTTTCCTCTGGTGCTTTTGGTGTATCCTCTGATAGGAGTCAACCAGGGGCTTGATATCTCAGATACCACCTATGCGCTCACCAATTATCAGTACCTTAAGGGAATCGATACAATGTGGGCCATCTCTACCTTTCTTGGTAATCTGACGGGGAGCTTTCTCCTTAGACTGCCTTTTGCCGGAACAATGCTCGGAATGAGCATTTACTGCACTCTTCTGATAAGCCTGACTTCTCTTCTTGCGTATTATCTGCTGCAGAGATGGATGCCGGGCTGGATGATCTTTATTGGGCTCTTTATCGCTGAGAGCCTGTGCTGGTGCCCTTCTGTCATACTTTACAATTACCTGACATATCTGTTTTTTACACTGGGGATCATCTTTCTTTTTATAGGAATGTTTGAGTGGGAGAGAGAGACCGTATTTCTGTTTCTGGCAGGTGTGTGCTTCGGACTCAATATGATGGTCCGTTTTCCCAATATAGTGGAAGCTGCCATGATAGTCGTTCTCTGGTTCTATGAGATCATCACTAAGGACAAAGCGTTTGCAGCGGTCAGAAAGACATTTATCTGTATAGGAGGATATGCTGCGGGAGTCATTGTCCCGTATATATTTATACTGTTTATGTACGGCCCCGGTGCATACCTTAATATGATTGGAAGCCTTTTCGGGATGACCGGTGCAGCTTCTGATTATCAGGCGGGTGGGATGCTCTCATCGATCATACAGGCCTATATTACGTCAGCTTCGAACATGGTGATAATGATTCCGTGTGTCGCAGCCGGGATGGTGATGTTTGCGCTTTTCCCCGGAAGATATGTCTTTGTAAAAAAACTTCTCTATATTGCGGGGCTTATCGTACTGGTGCGCTTTTACTTCGGAAGGGGCGTATTTACGAGGAACTACTATTACTACGACAGTATGTTCCAGGCGGCCATGATGTTTGCGATATTTGCCATAGCGGTACTTGCCATAGGCAGCAGCGGGATACTCAACGGAAGCCGCCAGGAGCAGACGCTGTCCTTCGGAGCGCTGATGGTGATACTTATAACACCGATAGGCAGCAACAACTATACTTTTCCTGTGATAAACAATCTCTTTGTGGCCGCACCTGTTATGCTGTGGATAACAAGAAGGCTGATGCAGAGAATGGGAGATTCTGATCTTAACTTTCCCTGGCAGGGCATGGTGACTATGGTGACAATGGTTCTTATCGTCCAGGGGACCCTGTTCCACGCGGGATTTGCGTTTGGCGACGGGGATGACGGACAGGTGAGGGATGCAAGGAGCAGTGTTTCCAAGGTTGGCGCCATGTATACAACTTCTTCAAATGCGCAGGATCTGGATGAGCTCTACGACTTTATGAATGCCAATGGCTTTTTGGACCGCAAAGTGATATTATTTGGTGATATCCCTGGGATAGCCTATGTCTTTGATATGGAGCCTGCGATAGATACGGCGTGGCCCGATCTTGACAGCTATTCGCTTGATAAGTTCCGCAAGCAGCTTGACATTTGCGCTGACGGGGACGAGAGGGCACTTGTTGTCACATCGACAAAGCTGCCTGAGTATGCCAATACTTTGGACAAGTATGATATTTTATTGGACTATATCAGGGTAAATGATTATAATAAGGTCTTTGAGAACGAAAGATATACAGTTTACAACTGACAGATGTGAAAGAGAGGATCAACAAAACAGTTATGCAAGAAACCCGGAAGAAGGATATTTTTGACAAGATCATGTCACTGCCCGTTTTGAATATTTTTGAACCGTTTTATACCAAACACAAGGAAGGACTTATGTACCTGTTTTTTGGAGGACTTGCTTTTTTCCTGAGCATCTTCCTCTTCTGGTTCATGGACAGCGTGCTACATATCAATGAGGTGGTCAACAACACCATAGACTGGGTGATATGTGTCGCTTTCCAGTTTTTTACCAACAGGACATGGGTATTTGACGGCAAGGTAGAAACAAAGGCTGATTTCATTAAGCAGGCCGGATCATTTACTGCAGGAAGACTCTTTACACTGGTGGTCGAGGATCTTCTGATATTTATTTTCATCACCCTCTTGGGACTTCCCAAGATGCCGGTGAAACTGGCGGCAACCTTTGTCGTGATCGCACTCAATTATGTTATAAGCAAGCTTATCGTCTTCAGAAAGAAGGACTGACTGTAGATGGGCATATGCCTAGGAGGGTAATATATGCGTATTAATTTTAATGTTCCGCCTTATACGGGTAAAGAATTCGAGTATATAAAGGAATGCGTTGAGAATCAGAAGATCTGCGGCGATGGTCCGTACACAGCCAAGGACAATGAGTGGATCGAAAAAAAGACAGGAGTGTATAAAGCTCTTTTGACAACATCCTGCACTCATGCCACGGAGATGTCCGCCATCCTTATGGACATAAAGGAGGGCGACGAAGTCATAATGCCTTCATATACCTTTGTCTCAACCGCAAATGCGTTTGTCCTTCGAGGAGCTAAGGTTGTCTTTGTTGACATAAGACCTGATACCATGAATATTGATGAGAACCTTATAGAGAAGGCCATTACGCCAAGAACGCGCGCTATAGTTCCGGTGCACTATGCGGGTGTTGCCTGTGAGATGGATACCATCATGGACATAGCAAAGAGGCATGGCCTGTACGTGGTTGAGGATGCGGCCCAGGGCGTTATGTCG
>JAEEGL011858240.1_pt1 | contig 37333 bp, 28 predicted proteins | sample 9134231 | NCBI WGS metagenome assembly JAEEGL01 (sample SAMN16246548, study PRJNA631951) | gut metagenome | biome: gut microbiome; feature: rumen; material: fiber-attached | host: Bos | place: Iran: Karaj | collected 2018-10 | reverse complement strand
CCACAAGGACAGGGATCATTACGTCCAGGCAATTTCTCAACACGCATAGGCTGAACGGGCTGACGATCGCGCGTATCACGAGCTGCAGCCTGCTGCTGACCAGCATCAGTAAGCTCACCACGTGACTCCTGAGTACGAACACGCTCCTGACGAGGCATCTCCTGCTGTACAGAAGGATCAGAAATCTGCAACTCCGGCACCATAGCACGCATAAGAACAGATACTGTGCGGTCGTTGATACGATTAACCATGTCATCAAAGAGTTTCACGCTCTCCAACTTGAAGATCAACAGGGGATCCTTCTGCTCATAGCTGGCATTGTGAACACTGTGTTTCAGTTCGTCCAAAAGGCGTAAGTTCTCCTTCCAGGCATCATCGATAGTATGCAGAATAAGTGCCTTGTGGAAAGATGTTACCACGCTGCGTGCCTGCGTATCATATGCTTCCTTGAGGTTAGAGGGGATGTTATACTGGCGATTTCCTGCTACAACGGGGAACATCATATTCTCATACATTTGCCCCTGAGGACCTTCGTAAACAAACTTCACAGCCTTGTAAGCGTTGTTTGCCATGATGTCTGTTTTCTGGCTAAAGCGCTTCAATACATCCTGATATACCTCTTCCTCCAGTTCGGGAATGCTTCCATCCTCGAATTTCTCCTGTGTGAGGGGGAACTCCATGGCCATAATCTCAAGGAAGCACTGCTGGCAACCCTGATAATCATTATTCTCCATGATATTGCATACGCGGTCCCAAATCATATCGCTGATATCCATACCGAGGCGTTCTCCCATCAGGGCATGACGACGCTTCTCATAAATAACGGTACGCTGCTTGTTCATCACATCATCATACTCCAACAGACGCTTACGAACACCGAAGTGGTTCTCCTCTACCTTCTTCTGAGCATTCTCGATGCTACGAGTAATCATGCTGTGCTCTATCATCTCGCCTTCCTTGAAGCCCAAGCGGTCCATCACACGGGCTATACGCTCGCTGGCGAAAAGACGCATCAGCTTATCCTCGATAGAAACAAAGAAGACACTGCTACCAGGGTCACCCTGACGACCGGAACGACCACGTAACTGACGGTCAACACGGCGGCTTTCGTGACGCTCTGTACCAATGATGGCCAAACCGCCGGCAGCCTTCACCTCGGGAGTAAGCTTGATATCCGTACCACGACCTGCCATATTGGTAGCAATGGTTACGGTACCCAACATACGCTCGACAGACTGTCCGTCCTCCATAACGGTTGTGAGAGTGCTGGTACCAGCCTTAGCTACAATATCAGCTTCCTTTTGGTGAAGTTTGGCATTCAAGACCTGATGAGGTATCTTACGCATCTGAAGCATCTTGCTCAGCATCTCAGAAATCTCCACGCTGGTAGTACCTACCAAGACAGGACGACCTGCATTACGCATATTCTCTACTTCCTGAATTACAGCCTTGTACTTCTCGCGCTGTGTACGATAAACACGGTCATTCATATCAATACGTATCACCTCGCGGTTGGTGGGAACCTCCACAACGTCCAGCTTATAGATATCCCAGAACTCACCAGCCTCGGTGATAGCTGTACCGGTCATACCAGACAACTTGTGATACATACGGAAGTAGTTCTGCAAGGTGATAGTAGCATAAGTCTGTGTGGCAGCCTGTACTTTTACGTGCTCCTTAGCCTCGACAGCCTGATGCAAGCCATCACTCCAACGACGGCCTTCCATGATACGGCCTGTCTGCTCATCTACAATCTTTATCTCACCATCCTGAATTACATACTCGTCATTCAGGTTGAACATGGTGTAAGCTTTCAGCAACTGCTGAATAGTATGTACACGTTCGCTCTTGGCAGCATAGTCATTAAAGACCTTATCCTTAGCCTCCACCTTCTCTTCGGCACTCATATTGGTAGAGTCAATCTTGTGCATCTCAGAGCCAATATCTGGAAGCACGAAGAGGTCGGCATCATTGACCTGAGAAGCCAGCCACTCGTTACCCTTATCGGTAAGGTCAACGCTGTTCTGTTTTTCATCAACAACAAAGTACAGAGGATCTGTAGCCTCGTGCATACGACGGTTGTTGTTCTCCATGTAAATCTCCTCGGTGCTGAGCATACCAGCCTTGATACCTGGCTCAGAGAGGAACTTGATAAGGGGTTTGTTCTTGGGAAGAGCCTTGTGAGAGCGGAAGAGGGAGAGGAATCCCTCGGCGGTCTTCTGCTTGTCGCCTTGCTCAGAACCTTCTGTAATAAGCTTCTTGGCATCAGCCAAATACTGGGTAGCCAACTGACGCTGTACATTTACCAAACGCTCTACCAGAGGCTGATACTCCTCGAACTGCTGATCGTCTCCCTTGGGAACAGGTCCACTAATAATAAGAGGTGTACGCGCATCATCAATGAGGACAGAATCGACCTCATCCACAATAGCATAGTTGTGCATACGCTGTACCAGGTCTTTGGGATCCTGAGCCATATTATCACGCAGATAGTCGAAACCAAACTCGTTGTTGGTACCAAAGGTAATATCAGCCATATAAGCCTTACGACGAGCTTCACTATTGGGCTGGTGCTTATCGATACAATCTACGCTCAAGCCATGGAACATATAGATGGGACCCATCCACTCAGAGTCACGCTTAGCCAGATAATCATTAACGGTTACCACATGAACGCCATTACCTGTTAGAGCATTCAGGAAGACGGGGAGTGTAGCCGTGAGGGTCTTACCTTCACCGGTGAACATCTCAGCAATCTTACCCTGATGCAGAACGGTACCTCCGAAAAGCTGAACATCAAAGTGTACCATATCCCACAGAAGATCATTACCACCGGCAATCCAGTGATTATGGTAAATGGCCTTATCACCCTCAATCTCCACAAAGTCGTGTGTAGCAGCCAGCTCACGGTCGAAATCGTTAGCCGTCACCTCTATCACGCCATTCTCAGCATGAGCCAAACGCTCGGCAGTACTCTTGACAATGGCAAACACCTCGGCACGAGCCTCATCAAGGGCTTTCTCCAATACCTCAAGTACATCCTTCTCCAACTTATCTATCTGATGGAAGATAGGAGCACGATCCTGAATATCTGTATTGGGAATGCGATCCTTGAGTTCCTTTATCTGAGCACGCAACTCACTGGCTGAGCCCTGAATACGTTCCTTAATCTGCTGAGTACGGGCACGCAACTCATCGTTGCTGAGTGCCTGAATCTCAGGATAAATATTCAGTACGCTCTCTACAAGAGGGCGATAAGCCTTGAGGTCACGTGACTTCTTATCACCAAAAATCTTAACTAATATCTTTGCTATATCCATATTTCTATTTTAAATCATTGATCATTGAATATTGATCATTGAACATTATTATATTTTTCAATCTTTCACTTCTCCCCTCGCCCACGGGAGAGGGGTTGGGGGGGTGAGGCTTTGCTTAATAATTCAGCGGAGCCTGGGAACATCCGTTCGGAGCACGGATACGCAGTGCCTTGGAAATCGTAGGCGCTACCCTATCTATGCTAACCGGAATGTGTACTTTTTCTGGGGCCACACCACATCCAAAGAGGAAGAGTGGAAAGCCCATATATGACTCGCGAGCAAAAGATTGCTCAAGCGTGTCCTCGTTTCTCAGATTCCAACCAGGTGAAACCTGTATAGTAATATCCCCTGAACATTTGGGATTGTATGCATTGCGAAGCTTACTGATACCTGGTGTACCGGCTCCCAGTGCCAAACGCTGACTGGTATAGACATCCTTGACGCCACTGAGCTGAATCAGAAAATCGCTGCTACGCTCCAACACCTCTGTAAGGTTCAGGTTCTTGCTTTCAATCAGCTTCAGATTCAGGTAAAGTTCATTACCCATCACAGTCTCTACATAGTCACCAGGACCGTAAACGGCAATGAGGTACATGTTAAGCAGGAGCTTAGCCTTGGTGATAGAGAAAGTACCCGTAGGAATACGGTACAGACTGAGATCCTTGGCATCCTCGCTATCGCAATAACCTGTGCTGGTTACAACAAACAGAGCCTTATCACGTCCAACCTTATTCTCTACAGCATCAATAAGCTCCTCCAACTGTCGGTCAAGACGTGCATAGGTATCCTGCACCTCCATGGCATACTTGGAATCTGACTCGTGATCCAAACCTCCTGCATAATAGGTAAGATTCAACATGTCAGGTATTCCATCGGTACCTATGCTGGTTTTATCCAAGAGCTGCTTGACAATCAAATTAACCTCGTCATTTACACAAGAACTGGCCTTGAACTGACGGAACTTTCTATCACCAGAGAACTTGTGGCTGAAAGGCTTCTTACTTCCCTCAAAAACAAAGTAGCTGAAATTGACCACCTCATCATTGAGTGGCTTCCAAACAATATTTCCTATGCGTGAAGCAAGAGAATTATCGGTATCTAAGTCTGTAGCCCAACTGGGTAAGGCGCCATAATAAGAAGTGCCGGAAATACGACCAGTCCAATCATCAAGCCATATAGCTCCATCGGCAGCATGACCGGCCGAAAGGACTGCTGCATCACGGTTGGGAGCGATAGAAAGTACCACGCTCTTACCCTCACTGGCAACCTTCAGTTCATCTCCGATAGTAGAAACGGCAAGATACTGTGGGGAGGACTTATCTAACGTAAAAAGTCCCGTGAAATTATTATCATCAACGCAGAATACGGGCTGCAGTGTCTGCCGGTCTAACCATCGCTGACCTACGATACCATTCTCATAAGGACTGGTTCCCGTAACAAAACAAGCTACAGACGACGCAGCATCAGGTCCATCAAAAGGATACTCAGCCTGCGTGTACATACGGCCTTTCTCCATCAGACGGGCAAAACCTCCCTGCCCATAAAGAGGCGAGAAGGCCTCCAGATAATCAGAGCGGAGCTGGTCGATGATGACATTCACCACCAAACTGGGCACCTCAGACGTTGTCTGCGCCTCGGATCCCATGATGGCAAGCAATGCCACGAGCGACGATATAAACCTGTTTCCCTTTGGCGTCATTTTGTATTGTTCTTACGGTAGTATAAGTAATAACTTATAGGCCTTGTGAGCAAAGTTAGCGCCAAAGGTACAATTATTTTTCCAAATTCCTGTGGCATCCAAGGAGAAAATACCACAAAAGTAGATAAAATTACAAAAAACACCGCATGCCATAAGGTCTTCTTATGCTTGTATGCTGCTTTTATCACACTCGGAAGTGCAATCAACGCAATCGGATTAAGCACCCAAATCTGCCAGTTACTGTCCACTGCAGGATGTTCTGAAAAGAGGAACATAAAGAGGAGCACCAGCCCTCCTGCACCCTGTCCCAAAAGCAAGACCACATCCCACAGCCAACACTGTCTATTAAGCCAACGCTCCAGCAATACAATCAATACAGAAAAGGCCAACAAGACAAGCATCGCTTGCGTAGGTAACAGCGGAAATTCCGGTCCAATTTTCAGCTCTCTCTTCTGTAAAAGAATTTCTTTACCGATAACCAAGGGACGCTTGTCGTTGTTTTCCGCATAAATAAAAGCATTATCTGCATACCTGAGCATATACTCAGGAGCAAACATGGCAGCTCGGGCACTCAGCGAAGTATCAACAGCCGATCCCAGCAGAATATCGTTTCCTTCCTGTGCCCAAGGGTGTTCCCTCGTGTACTGGTGCAGCATTTGTCGATGGGTATATAACGGAATACTGTCAGGATAAACAACACGTCCTTCGACACATCGCTCTATAGCATCCCTAACCTTAGTAGTACAATTATTGTAAAGGAAATTATATCTGTACTGCCGATTCTCCGGTTGGCACTCTACCTGCATATTGACCCACAAACGGTTCGCTTCCTGAGGTGTCAGATTCAGCACCTGTTCCGTAATAGAAGACCCACGCTCCTCATATTCACGAGTAAAATACGTCCAAGGAACAGGAACCACCATATAATCACACTTTCCACGAACAAAGCGCCATATGAAATGAGGTTGTTTGAACGAAAAGACGCCATAATTGAAGACGAGATCCTGGTCAGCTGTAAAATTCTGAAGACGAAGCGCCGTATGGCCATACAAAGCATAAACCTCCTGCCCTGGAGAACACGTTATCAGGCTGGCCCGAATACTATCCAACTGCTGTGCATACCCCCATAACACAAGAGGCAAAAATGCCAAAAACAAAAAAATCCGTCTTAAAATCATGGCACAAAAGTAAGTCTTTTTTACAAAAGGAGGTGCCTTTTAACCATATTTTTGCTAAGGAATGTAAAACTTTCAGTTTTGTAGCTTCTTATCTCAAATAAATATTGTACCTTTGAGCCCGTGAAATTGATAATAGACATAGGCAACACCGTTGCCAAATTAGTAGCCTTTGACGGAGAAGATCCCGTAGAGGAGATAAAAACGAGTAACGAAACACTGGCTGCACTGCCAGCGTTTGCAAGCAAATACCACTTTGAATGTGGCATTATAGGATCTGTTATAGGTATCCCCGACGCAGTAGAAGAAATGCTAACCAGCATGCCTTTTCCCATACTGCGCTTTACACCTGACACACCCATTCCTATCTGCAATATGTACAAAACGCCCCACACCTTAGGCTCCGACCGTCTGGCAGCCGCGGTAGGTGCCAGCATTCTGAAGCCGGAAAAAGATATCCTGATTATAGATGCCGGAACCTGCATAACATACGATGTGATAGATGCCAAAAAGAATTACTGGGGCGGTAACATAGCTCCCGGCATGCAGATGAGACTTCATGCCCTACACGAATATACGGTACGTCTGCCACTTGTACAGGCTGAAGGTGAAGTACCAGGCCTTGGCTACAATACAGAAACAGCCATCCGATCTGGTGTGCTGCGTGGCATGAAATACGAGATAGAGGGCTACATCAAATCCATGCGGGCCAAATACCCCAATCTGTTAGTTTTCCTGACAGGTGGAGACAAGATTAACTTTGACACAAACATCAAGAACAGCATCTTTGCGGACAAATTTATTGTTCCAAGAGGACTCAATAAGATATTAGACTACAATTATGATCAGATTCAGTAAAATAGGAGTTTTTATACTGGCTTGCACAATGTGCACAAACATACTGGCACAAAGCAACGGAAGCAGTTCTTCATATTCCAGATTTGGATTGGGAACGCTGGAGAATCAGGCACAGGGCTTTAACAAAAGTATGGGCGGCGTAGGTTTAGGTTTCCGGGCAGGTAACCGCATTAATACTCTCAACCCTGCATCATACTCGGCGATTGACTCCATTACCATTTTACTGGATGCAGGCATGTCTGCCGCCTATGGTAATATGAAGCAAAACGGCAAGAGTGTTAACGTCTATCAGTGCAAACTGGATTATGTAGATGTTGGGCTGAGATTATACAAGAACTTAGGCCTTTCTGTGGGTTTTATGCCTTATACCTCTATAGGATATAATTTTACCAACACGAGCAAGGTTGCCAAAGACCCCAACACACAACAAACCATCACCAGCATCACCAACTACAGTGGAGAAGGTGGTTTACACCAAGCCTATCTGGGTTTAGGATACAAAGTCTTCAAACAACTGTCAGTAGGTGCTAACGCAAGCATTATCTGGGGTGATTACCTACACACGGTATTGCAAACCTATTATTCTGGCAATTCGACATCAACGACATACAACGGACTGAATTCTCTGCAAAATGCAGAAATATTAACATGGAAACTGGACTTTGGTGCTCAATACCCAATCAAACTTACCACAAATGATGTGCTGATTATGGGTGCCACGACAAGCATTGGCCATAAAGTAAAGAGCGATGCCACCATGACCAGATATGCAGACGAACAAGAAAACAGTGTTCCCATAGATACGGTTAAGAATGCCTTTGACCTTCCCTATACCTATGGTGTAGGTGCTATATGGAAACACAAGGATAAACTGCTGGTAGGACTGGACTACAAACAGGAGCTGTGGGGTTCATGCCGTTCACCACAGTTAGTTACCGTAGGTGGTGAACCTAAGTATATCTCTCAGACCGGAGGTTACCAGAACAGGTTTCAGGTTGCAATTGGAGCTCAGTACACACCTAAGGCAGACGGTGAGCGTTACTGGAAACGCATTCAGTATCGCGTTGGTGCCAACTACTCTTCTTCCTACCTGAAGATTAACGGCCAGAACGGACCCAAGGAATACTCAGTAACAGCAGGATTGGGACTGCCGCTTCCATTCACCGCCAAAGCTCCCCTTAACGGCTCTGTCTTGAACATTGGTCTTGAATGGATCAGACGAGCACCAAGCGTTTCAAACCAAATCACAGAGAACTATTTTATGCTGAATCTGGGTATCACCTTCAAGGAATCTTGGTTCTTTAAATACAAGATTCAGTAATTTAGTACACACAGATATTGAATTTACGTAGAATCATAATTCTCTGCAGCCTGATAGCTGCTGTCGGCATCACCTTTTCATGCAGTTCCAGAGTGGAACATGTGGCAGAAGCCCTGAAGGATTCCGACTCTCTCCTTTTTATGCATGTCAGAGGCGTAAACACCTTTATCTCCGACTCTGGTGTTATGCGTTACCACATGGTAGCAGAGGAGTGGGACATCTACAACGGAACAGACGGTAATGCACCCACTTGGAACTTCTACAAGGGATTGCTGATGGAACGTTACGACGAGAAATTCCATATCGACCTGTACGTACAGTCTGACACAGCCTATCTGCACGAACAACGCCTATGGGAACTGAGAGGACGCGTAGTTGTAAGAAATATCAAAGGTGACATATTCCGAACCGAAGAGCTCTTCTGGGATTTAAACAAACATGAAATGTGGAGCTACAAGTACATACGTATTGTAACACCCGAACGGGAACTGGAAGGAACTGAGTTCCATAGCAACGAGCAGATGACAAAATACTATGTAAACAATTCTGTCGGAATATTCCCAATTGAAGAGAAAGAAGACGAGGACAGCATCACTTCCAATCCCTCTCCCGTAAGCGAGGGAAGCGGAAACGAGAAGCAAGACAAAAACGAAGACAGGAATAAACCTCATGCTAAACAGACGAGATTCCTGCCTGCGCCCGACAAAAGATAAATTCTGAATTAATTTGCCGAAAAGTAATATACAAGAAAACAATGTACACCGAGAGTACCCTCATCATAGAAACCCTGATAGCACTGTTCTTCTCCGCCTTTTTCTCCGGAATGGAAATAGCCTTTGTTTCCAGTAGCAAGCTACGCTTTGAGATGGATCGTGAGAAACGAGGCTTCACCTCAAAACTCATAGACACATTCTACCGACACCCCAACAGCTTTATTTCCACGCTGCTGGTAGGAAACAATATCGCATTGGTCATCTATGGAATTCTGATGGCAAGACTCATCAATGCATTTATACTTGTCCCGTTAGGTATCCATCGGGAAATTGGAGACTGCCCCAACGAAGTGATATGTCTTCTTGTTCAAACCTTTCTGAGTACATTGATAGTGTTGGTAACCGGTGAATTCCTACCCAAAACGCTCTTTAAGTTAAAGCCAAACAGGATGATGAATGTCTTTGCCGTTCCTGCATACATCTTCTATATCATCCTCTGGCCTATCAGCAAATTCACATCCAGCATCAGCAAACTGCTCCTTAGAATCGTAGGCCAAAAAGTAAAAAAAACTGAAGAAGAGAAAACTTTCACCAAAGTTGATCTGGACTATCTGATTCAAAGCAATATAGAAAACATTGAGGACGAGAAAGAGATTGAGGAGGAAATAAAAATCTTCCAGAACGCATTGAGTTTCAGCAATGTAAAAGTCCGAGACTGTATAGTACCACGTACCGAGATAGATGCCGTCGACGAAGACACAGAGCTACGCATACTAAGAGGGCATTTCATAGAAAGCGGGCACTCGAAAATTATCGTCTATAAAGGCGATATTGACAACATCACAGGTTACATTCACACAGCCGAGATGTTCAGGCTGAAGGAGAATGATGATTGGAGAAAAAGCATCAAGGAAATCCCTATTGTACCCGAAACCATGAATGCCCAGAAACTCCTGAGTATATTTACCGCTCAGAAAAAATCAATAGCCGTAATCGTGGATGAGTTTGGAGGTACCAGCGGTATTGTCACCTTAGAAGATTTAGTGGAAGAAATCTTTGGCGAGATAGAAGATGAGCATGACAGTAACAATTACGTAGCCCGCGACTTAGGTAACAATGAGTATCTGCTCTCAGCTCGCATAGAGATAGCAAAAGCAAATGAATTATTGAACCTTGACTTGCCGGAAAGCGATGAATATCTGACCGTTGGAGGTCTCATACTACATGAGTACCAAAGCTTCCCCAAACTAAACGAAGTAGTGAAATTCGGTCAATACGAGTTTAAAATTTTACAGAATACGACCACAAAGATTGAGCTCGTAAAACTGAAAGTTCTAAATTAGCATCACTTTTTCCCTATTAAATAAGAGAGGTATAGATTTTTTTTCATACCTTTGTACGCTAATTGTGAAAAAACAATAATAAAATAAATAAATAAACAAATGGCAACATTACAAAAAATCCGCAACAGGGGCAAATTGCTTATTGGTATTGTAGGCCTTGCCCTGTTCGCCTTCATTGCCGAGGAATTTGTTCGTTCTCTCTCATACACTCAGTCAGAGAGACATCAGAGGATCGGTAAGGTCTATGGCGAGAATGTCAACGTGCAGGACTTCAATGCACTTGTTGACGAGTACACTGATGTTATTAAGTTTACAAACGGACTGAGTTCTCTGACTGATGACCAGCTTTCTTCTATCCGTGATCAGGTTTGGCAGAACTATGTCAACGAGCAGCTCATTGAGCATGAGTGTTCAAAACTTGGTCTGACTGTTACAGATGCAGAATTGCAGAGTATCATCAGTGCTGGCAAGAACCCAATGCTGGCACAGACTCCTTTCCGTAACCAACAGGGTGCTTTTGACTTCAACCAGCTCAAGCAGTTCCTCAGCCAGAAGGACGAGGTAATGAACAACGCTGAGATGAGTGCAGAAGTTAAGGAGCAGTACATGCAGATGTACAACTATTGGAAGTTTATCGAGAAGAATATCCGTCAGCAGGCACTGGCACAGAAGTATCACACACTGTTGGCAGGTACCGTAATCAGCAACCCCATTGCCGCTAAAGCAAACTTTGAGGCTCGTACCAACGAGAGCGAAATTCTTTTGGCAGCTCTCCCCTTCACCAGCGTTAAGGATGCTGATGTTACCGTTGAGGATGCTGACTTGAAGGCTAAGTATAATGAGTTGAAAGAGCTTTTCCGTACTACTCAGGAGACTCGCGACTTCAAGTACATTGACATAGCTGTTGAAGCCAGCAAAGCTGATAAGGATGCTCTGCAGAAGGAAATGGAAGGATATGCTCAAGCTCTCAGCGAGGGAGCTGATCCTGCAAAGACTGTACGTGAAGCAGCAAGTCAGGTAGCCTATAGCGCACTCCCCATCAGCAGCAAGACACTTCCCCACGATGTTGCAGAACTCCTGGATTCACTGACTCCTGGTTCTCAGGTTGGTCCTTTTGTTCATGAGCACGACAACACTATCAACATTGTTCGCCTGATTGACAAGGTTAGTCGTCCCGACTCTGTTGAAGTACGTCAGATTGCAGCTGTTGGTAAGGATATGGAATCTATGGAGAAGACCGCAGATTCTATAATGAATGCCTTGGCTGCAGGTGAGAACTTTGATTCTATCGCCAAGAAATACAACCAGCCTGCAGAGAAGACTTGGATTACAAGTGCTCAGTATGAGGGTCAGACCTTGGACGAGAATAATCGTAAGTTTATCAACACCCTTTCAACCGCTGCTGTAGGTTCAAATAACAAGATTGTTTTGGACGGACAGGGTATTATCATTGCACAGATAACAGACAAGCGCAACATGATTAACAAGTATGACGTTGCTGTTATCAAGCGTGCAATCGACTTCAGTAAGGATACATATGGTAAGGCATACAACGACTTCAGTAGTTTCTTAGCTGGCAATCCTAAGGCTGAGGATATTGAAGCCAATGCATCAAAAGCTGGATATACAGTTCAGACCCGCACAATGTCAAGCACAGAGCATACTGTTGCAGGTGTTCACAGCACCCGCGAGACACTGCGTTGGATTTTTGACGACAAGACAAAGATTGGTGATGTTTCTCCTCTCTATGAGTGCGGTGACAATGATCATCTGTTGGTTGTTATGCTTACAGGCATCCACGAGAAAGGCTACATGAACTGGGATGACGAGCAGGTTAAAGCATACCTGACCAGCGAGGTTCAGAAGGATAAGAAGGCAGCTAAGTTACAGGAGAAGATGAAGGCAGCCAAGAGCATTGCCGACGTAGCTAAGATGGAAGGTGCTGTTACAGATACTGTTAAGCATGTAAACTTTGCTAACAATGCCTTTATTGCTAAGGTTGGTAACAGCGAGCCTGCGTTGAGCGGTTCTGTAAGTACTGCTAAGAAGGGTGACTTTAAGGCTGGCATCAAGGGTAACGGTGCTGTTTATGCTTACCAAGTACTTAACCAGAATAAAGTTGACAGCAAGTTTGATGCTAAGCAGGAGAAGCAGCAGGCTGCTCAGATGAGCATGCGCGCGCTGAGTTCCTTCAACAACGAACTTTATCTGAAGGCTGACGTTCAGGACAAGCGTTACCTCTTCTATTAATCAGAAAGGTTAGAACATAACATAAAAAGAGGGTGCTTCAAAATGAAGCACCCTCTTTTTGTAAATCTCACAAATAAATACGAAAAAGTATAAAGGCTAAATGCAAAGAGTATGAAGCCAGAATTCTCCTCGTATTCAGCCTTCAACGTCACAGATAGTACATTCAAAAAAAGAGGGAAGCATGAGCTCCCCTCTCCTTATTTATCTCTTCTCTGAGAATTAGTTATTCTCAGGACGGAGTTTACGAACTACTTCTGCAGTACGCCACATCTCGCTGTCATGAAGTGCAGCAAGTTCTTTCTCCAAACCTACACGATAGTCAGGCTTAGAATTAGCATCGATAGAAATCTGTGCCTCGTTACCACACTTAACAGATGCATAAAGCTTCTCAACTACAGGCTTGATAGCATCATGGAAGGGGCCCATCCAATCGAGGGCACCACGCTGAGCTGTGGTAGAGCAGTTTGCATACATCCAGTCCATACCCTTCTGAGCAAACAGAGGCATCAAAGACTGTGTCAACTCCTCAACGGTCTCATTGAATGCTTCTGAAGGAGTGTGACCATTCTCACGCAACACCTCGTACTGAGCCAACAGCAAACCCTGAATAGCACCCATCAAAGAACCACGCTCACCAGTAAGGTCAGAAGTAGCCTCACGCTGGAAAGTTGTCTCAAACAGATAACCAGAGCCAATACCGATACCCAAAGCCAGCGTACGCTCCAAAGCCTTGCCTGTAGCATCCTGATATACAGCATATGAGCTATTCAAGCCACGACCCTCCAAGAACATGGTACGCAATGAAGTACCAGAACCCTTAGGAGCAACCATGATAACATCAATATCCTTCTGAGGAACACAACCGGTACGGTCGTTCCATGTGATAGCAAAACCATGAGAGAAATACAAGGCATTACCTGGCTGCAGGCAGCTCTTGAGTGTAGGCCATACAGACATTACTGCTGCATCTGAAAGCAGACACATAACAATAGTACCCTTGGTAGCAGCCTCCTCAATAGAGAACAAAGTCTCACCAGGAACCCAACCATCAGCGATAGCCTTCTCATAAGTCTTACCCTGACGCTGACCAACAATCACGTTAAAGCCATTGTCGCGCAAGTTACAAGCCTGACCAGGACCCTGTACACCATAACCGATAACTGCAATAGTCTCGTCCTTCAAAATCTCACGAGCCTTCTCCAAAGGAAACTCTTCGCGGGTCATTACTTCTTCAATAACACCGCCAAAATTCATTTTTGCCATTGTTTGTTATTTTTATGTGGATTATACTTATATTACTACCTTACTATGTTGGTTGCAAAGTTACAAAATAATATTGAAATACGCACTATCGGAAACAAATTTTTGCCTGACAGACCACTTCGCTATCATTCTTCTTCACCTCAACATCTGTTTCGTTTTCATCAACAGGCTGAATATAAAAACTCAATTTATCACCCATATATGATTCTGCCTTGTAAGCAATCTCGAACCTATGGATACTCTGACGTTCATATCTCTCATGTGGAAAGAGATCCAAAATATGCTCTATGTACTTAATGCTGTTGATATGACCATTTATATCTACATCGCTGTAATACGTATCTATGGTACGGACAAGCTGGGCATCCTTGAAGCGGAATCTGCCATGTCCGGCTATGGGACAGACATTCTCATCTGGTTCCACCACATAGTTCATAATGTCACCTTCGTATAGATTCAATAAGTCGCAGGGCTTACGTGTCTCCACGTCTATCATCGCCCATACGCTACGAGCATAGCCGTAAGGCGTACCATCGGGTCTGAGAATAGCAAAGTTACGATTGGTAAACAGCTTCATCACACTCTCCACCCAAGTTTTAACTTCTGCATGTTCATACTGACGGGGCAGTTCCTCCATCTCGATGCTCAGGCGACTCAGCACCCAAGTATAATGGTTCTCATTGAGCGCTCCAATGCCCCACCCTCTCTTCTGACTATGGTTACCAGCTGCATTCAGAAGGTGGTTACCCAAGATGCCCATAAAGATACGTCCAGCAAAATCTACATGGAAGGGCTCTACATAAATGGGATAGGAATCAATTTTCTCTAGTACGTTCATCTTCTACGCGTTTTCCCTTTCTTCTTCACGCTTAGCAATATACTGATCCAGACGCTCTACACACGACTTGGTGATAGCGATACGACCGGAACGAACAAACTGAAGAACACAACCCAAATCGTCGAGACACTTGAAATGTTCCAATACATCGCTTGTTACACCCGTCTTCTCTACCGTTGTATAGGTTGGATTCACCTCTACGATACGAGCATCAAATCTACGCACGATACGGGAAATCTCTGGATTTGCCAACACGATAGGAGTAGAGAGTTTCAGCAAGGATGTCTCCAGAATGAAAATTTCATCCTCCAGGAAGCAGTTGGCTTGCAAGACATCTATCTTTTTCTCTATCTGCTTGCAAAGCATCTCGGCCATCTCCTGCTTACAAAAACAAGTGATAGTATATTTATGCACGCCAGGAGTGCTGGATGAACAAACGTTCAACGACTCAATATTCACCTGACGGCGAGTAAAAACTGCTGTAATCTGATTCAAGACACCAGCATAATTTTCTGAATATATAATCAATGTATAAAGGGTTAGGCCTTTATGGTTAAGCAAAGACCCCTCCTTGCCAGCTGTTGACCGACGTGCTACAGCGTTGCGACTGAATGTTTCATATTGTCCGTCGCTCCTTACATCATCAGCCAAAGTAGCCTGACGCTGACGAGCCAAATTCTTCTCGTATGAATCGCGGTCAACAGAGGCCGCAGCTCTGACAGCGGCATCAAAAGACTCCGTTACATTCGTCTCATCACACTTCCCGCAAGAGTTACAATCGCCACACTCTGCTGCACCATATTTCTTTTTCTCTTCCATGTCTTCTTACTTAACTTCCAACAACATTTCATCTACATTACCTCCCGGAGGTGTCATAGGCAACACGTTGTCTTCCTCCTTTACTGCACACTGCAGGATATACGGTCCATCTGTATTCAGCATCTCATGGATGGCTGCATCCAAATCTTTTCTATCAACAACAGTCTTACAGGGAATGCCATAACCCGCTGCAATCTTCTCATAATCGGGATTGAGCATGGGGGTAAATGAATAACGTTTGTTAAAGAACATATACTGCCACTGGCGAACATTACCCAGATAGTTATTGTTCAGCAGAATCATCTTAACGGGGCAACGCTGCTCCATAATGGTTCCCAGCTCCTGAATAGTCATCTGGAATCCGCCATCGCCACAGAACATACAAACCGTTCTATCGGGAGCGCCAAAGGTAGCACCTATGGCAGCAGGAATACCGAAGCCCATAGTTCCGCAACCACCGCTTGTAACCACAGAACGGGGCTTCGTAAACTTAAAATAACGACAACCGAACATCTGGTTCTGTCCCACATCCGTTACCATGATAGCTTCACTATTGGCGGCATCACTTACCTTACGGACAACTTCCCCCATCAGCAGGGGACCTTCCGTTGGATGCAAGGCAGGCTCTATTACCTTATTATATTCTTTCTCGTCGTAAGGTTTGAAACCATCTATCCAAGACTTATGCGTAGCCTTATCTGCCAACTTAGCGATAGCTGCCAAAGTCTGCTTGCAATCGCCCAAGACTGGCAAATCAACCTTAACATTCTTATTCAACTCACTGGGATCAATCTCCAGATGGATAATCTTAGCCTGCTTGGCATAGGTCTTCAGATTACCTGTCACACGATCGTCAAAACGCATACCTACGGCTATCAGCAAGTCGCACTGGTTGGTCATTACATTCGGAGCCAGATTACCATGCATACCCAAGCGTCCCATATTCAGAGGATGATCCGATGGGGCAGCCGAAAGACCTAAGAAAGTTGTTCCGAAAGGAATTTGTGCTTTTTCACAGAGTTTCAACAACTCCTTGTTGGCACCAGCCAACTCAACACCCTGACCTACTAACATGAAAGGCTTCACACTCTCGTTTATCATCTTAGCGGCCTTTTCTATTGCTCCTTCGGAAGGCTGAGGGTTAGGATTGTAGCTACGGATAAAACTAATGGTCTGAGGCTGGTAATCTATCATCGCGGTCTGCGCATTCTTGGTAAAGTCAAGCACAACAGGACCAGGTCTGCCACTGCTGGCAATATAGAAGGCACGAGCCACAGCCCAGGCAATATCTTCCGCACGACGAATCTGATAATTCCATTTGGTAATAGGCTGTGTTACGCCTACTACGTCAACCTCCTGAAAGGCATCTGTTCCCAGCATGGCGGCACCAACCTGCCCACAGATAACCACCAAAGGAGTGGAGTCCATTAGGGCGTCAGCTACACCTGTAATGGTATTCATAGCACCAGGGCCACTGGTAACTATGGCACACCCCACCTTGCCACTCACACGGGCATAGCCCTGTGCAGCATGTACAGCTGCCTGCTCGTGACGAACCAGGATGTGATGCATATTATCTTTATGATCATAGAGTGCATCGTATGTAGGCATGATGGCACCACCAGGGTAACCAAAGAGTACATCTACCCCCTGATTCTCCAAGCTCCTCATCATAGCCTCTGCACCAGATATGAGGCCCCCCTTCTGATCTGCTTGAAGGGAGGATTTATCAATTTTCTTATTCATCTTTTTATTCAATTATTCTAACACCACCCTTATCAGCACTCGCTACCGATTGTGCATAAGCCCTCAAGGCTTTTGATACAATTCTCTTACGCTTCAATGGTTGTTGTGGACGAGCGGCCAACTCTTCATCAGTAAGTTTCACATTTATAGAACGAGAGGGAATGTCTATCACAATGATATCACCATCCTTTATTTTTCCGATATTACCACCACTGGCAGCCTCTGGAGAAATATGTCCGATACTCAGACCACTTGTTCCACCAGAGAAACGTCCGTCTGTGATAAGAGCACATTCCTTACCCATGTGCATACTCTTAATATAAGAAGTAGGATAAAGCATCTCTTGCATACCAGGACCGCCCTTAGGTCCTTCGTGCGTGATAACCACACAATCTCCCTTCTTTACCTTTCCACCCAAAATTCCTTCACAGGCATCCTCCTGAGAGTCAAAAACAACGGCAGGGCCCTCAAAGTGCCAAAGTTCAGGAGCCACACCTGCTGTTTTTACCACACAGCCATCCTGCGCAATATTTCCAAACAGAACAGCCATACCGCCATCCTTGGTGTAAGCGTGTTCTATGTCGCGGATACATCCGTTAACACGGTCGGTATCCAGACTTTCCCAGCGTGTATCCTGAGAGCCCATCTTGGTAGAGAATTTTCCACCGGGAGCACTATGATAGATACGATCGGCCTCTGGATCAATGGTATCACCTGTGATTGAATATTTCTTGATATCTTCTGCTAATGTTGCACCGTTCACACGCTTGCAGGTAAGATCAAGCAAATTGCCCTTTGCCAACTCGCCTAAAATACCTAAGATACCACCAGCACGGTTCTCCTCCTGAATGCTGTACTTCTGCCAGTTGGGAGCCAACTTACAGAGGAAAGGTACCTTACGAGAGAGTGCATCTATGTCGCTCATCTTAAAATCTACACCACCTTCTTGAGCAACAGCCAATAAATGAAGTACAGTGTTAGTAGATGCGCCCATAGCAATATCCAAAGTCATGGCATTCAGGAAAGCCTGACGGGTAGCAATAGAACGAGGTAAAACACTCTCATCACCATCCTCATAATATGCAAGGGCATTCTTTACAATTAATTTGGCAGCATCACGGAACAACTGAACACGGTTTACATGCGTAGCCAAGATACTTCCATTCCCAGGCAGAGAAAAGCCCAAAGCCTCTGTCAGTGAGTTCATAGAGTTGGCAGTAAACATACCAGAGCAAGCACCACAACCAGGGCAGGCACTATGTTCAACAACCTCTAACTCCTCATCGTTTACAGTAGGGTCTCCGCCTTTTATCATTGCGGTAATCAGGTCGGCATTCTCGCCATTAATCTTATGGGATTCCATAGGCCCCCCGCTCACAAAGACAGTTGGGATATTCAGTCGCATAGCAGCCATTAGCATACCAGGCGTTACTTTGTCACAATTACTGATGCACACCATGGCATCTGCCTTGTGTGCATTTATCATGTATTCAACAGAGTCGGCAATAATGTCACGAGATGGCAATGAGTACAACATACCATCATGTCCCATGGCTATTCCATCGTCCACAGCAATGGTATTGAACTCCGCAGCATAGCATCCCAAAGCCTCAATCTCTGCTTTCACAATCTGTCCTATCTCATGCAAATGTGTATGTCCTGGTACAAATTGTGTAAATGAGTTTACTATCGCAATGATGGGTTTACCAAACTGCTCACGCTTCATTCCGTTTGCTACCCATAGGGCGCGGGCTCCTGCCATACGACGACCTTCTGTACAAACGGCACTCCTCAGTTGATGTTTCATTTCTTTATTCTCCTTACCTTATTATAGTGAAGGCGCAAAATTAATCATTATCTTGCTCATCTGCAACGTTTTTCAAGATAATTATCCTCTTTTGGTGACAAATTGATTTTTTATTCGTACCTTTGCTCCCACAAATTATCACAAAAAGTATAAACACAATGGCAGAAAACAAATACATTACTGTAGCATATCAGTTATTCGCCCCTATGCAGGGCAACGAGCGTGAACTCATCGAAGAAGCTACCGCAGAGCGTCCCTTTCAGTTTATCTCAGCCCTTGGTATGACACTAGATGCCTTCGAAGCTCAGATTGCGCCTCTGGCCCCAGGAGCCGAATTCGACATCAAACTCAGCACCGAGGATGCTTATGGTCCTTTTGTTCCTGAGGCTGTTCAGAAAGTACCTGCCGACATCTTTAAAATAAATGGCAAGATTGACACACGCTACATCTACGAGGGTGCTGTCGTGCCCTTGCAGAATGCCGATGGTGAGCGTTTTAATGGAACCATCACAGAGATAACAGAAAAAGAAATCACTGTAGATTTGAACCACCCTCTTGCTGGCAAAGAACTGAATTTTGTTGGCAAAGTTATCGAGAGTCGCGAAGCCACCAATCAGGAGATTCAGGATGCCCTGAACGTAATGACTGGCGGAGGTTGCTCCGGTGGCTGTGGAGGCTGCTCTGGAGGTTGCTCCGGAGGTAGTTGCGGCGACTGCGGAGAAGGTGGCTGCGGAGGCGACTGCAACTAAAGTCTAAGGTCTAAAGCCTAAAGTCTATAAAAATGAACTCTTTCGGACAAATATTTCGCATAACCACCTTTGGCGAAAGCCACGGAGCTGCTGTAGGTGGTGTTATTGACGGCATGCCAGCTGGTATTACCATCGATTTGAATTTCATACAAAGCGAATTGGACCGCCGGCGCCCCGGCCAAAGCAAACTCACCACAGCCCGTAACGAGGCCGACAAGGTGGAATTACTCAGCGGTATCTTCGAGGGCAAGACTACAGGTTGCCCCATAGGATTCATAGTTCGCAACACCAATCAGCATAGTCAAGACTATGAAAATATGCGAGATGTTTTCCGTCCCAGTCATGCCGATTTCACATACACCCAGAAATACGGAATTCGCGATCATCGTGGAGGAGGACGCAGTTCTGCCCGCGAAACTATCAGTCGTGTTGTTGCAGGTGCTTTTGCCAAGTTGGCACTCAAACAATTAGGTGTCAGCATTCAGGCATACACACAACAAGTAGGCAATATCGTATTGCCCGGCACTTATAAGGATTACGACCTATCCTTGGCAGAGAATAACGATGTCCGTTGCCCAGATGCTGCCTACGCCCAACAGATGGCCGACCTTATCACGGAAGTTAAGGCCGATGGTGATACCATAGGAGGCGTTATTGCATGCGTCATCAAGGGATGTCCCATAGGATTAGGAGAACCTGCTTTCGATAAGCTTCATGCCATTTTGGGCCACGCCATGCTTAGCATCAATGCAGTAAAGGGTTTCGAGTATGGACAAGGCTTTGCTGGTGTTACAGAACGTGGCAGCCAACAAAACGATGTGATGATTCCCCTACCCGATGGAAAAATTGGTTTTGCCACCAATCGTAGCGGAGGCATTCAGGGCGGTATTTCCAATGGAGAGGATATCTATTTCCGTGTCGCTTTCAAGCCCGTTGCAACTCTACTCATGGAGCAGGATACTGTCAACAAGAACGGAGAAGCCACAAAACTAACAGCACGTGGCCGACACGATGCTTGTGTCCTTCCACGCGCTGTACCTGTTGTTGAAGCTATGGCAGCCATCACTATCTTGGATGCCTATTTATTAGCTAAAGCTTGACAATCAACTTTCCTCAATCTGCTTGATAATATTATCAGCAGCATTCACAGCTTTGCTATGCCAATGGTAGCCTACGAGCCCACCTATCACAGCACCTATCAATAAGGGGAGTGCCAGCAGCCAGTGGTTCATACCCTCTGGTGCATTCTTCCACGCATATTCATACGCAGCCCACCCCATCCAAGGGATAAGTAATGCAGGAGTAACATAGTATAACCACTGTTTGTATTGCCTACGGAACTTTGCCATCACCTTAGCAACGGTAGCTAAATCTTCAGTCATCAAGTCCATGCGATCTACAGGCCTATGCACATAATAAGTTCCGTATGCACAGAAGAGCACCATAGCACAAGTAGCAAACACAAAGGCTTTACTAAACACCCCCAAATATAACGACATAGCAGGATAGATTACAATACAGATGGCGACACAAATATACAACTTATATTTTATCCAATTAATGATACCCATCCTGCCACGCATGGCTTCACGAAGCAGAGGCTCATTAACTATCTCCTGATGGTCTAGTTTTTGTTTGAGCAGCGTAATTTGATCACGCATCTCGTCAAAGTCCAATTCTTCCATATATTACTTCTGCTTTAATTTTTCCTTAATTCTAACAAGTTTCACGCCTACATTCTTCACGCTGATACCTATTACATCAGCTATCTCATCGTAGTTCATACCTTCCAACCACATCATCACCAAGGCTCGGTCTATCAGGTCCAGCCGCTGAATGCGCTCGTGCAACTGACGCACCTGCTTGGTCTCATGATCCTCATCATTATAGAGGTCAATGTTCATAGACAGTGGCACTTTGGTTCCTTGCTTGCGTTTCTTGCGGTCAGCCGAGATACATGTATTCATGGCCACACGGTAAATCCATGTGCTCAACTTGCTCTCGTGGCGGAAAGAATCAAATCCTTTCCACAGGTTTATAAGCGTTTCCTGAAAGAGATCGCTCACCTCGTCTTCATCGTTCGAGAACATGTAGCAAACCGTGTAAATGGTGCTTTTATGCTCTCTGACCATCCGAGAGAACTCTTGTTCTTTTACATCCATCTTTCACTTCCATTTTTGATCTGCGCTAGAGCTTGCTCACGATCAGCAACGCTTAACAAGTTTATCGTTGCTCTTACTCAATCGCGGCCTTCACTCTTCACCCCTTTGACGCAAACACCATCCTATTTGCTACACTTTCTCCACAAAAAAATCATTTCTTGATTTACTTCTGGTAAACGCGAACATAATCTACCTCATACCTCATCGGGAAGTCTGCCGGAGTCAGTTCCTTTACACGTGTATCGAGTGCTAAGTTCAGCAACAGATATTGCTGATAGTGGAAAGGATTAATGCCCGTCCCACGCGATTTACCATTGATAGTGCGCTTCAGGTCTATCTCGTTCAGCAATTCATCATCCAGATACAGACGAATAAAGTCCTTGTCCCAATCCATACGCCAGACATGGAATCGCTCTGCCCATGCTGGATCACGCTCTGTAAAGTGCGACAACGGAGTGTAAGAAGAATCCCACTCAGCATCCTCTTCCGTATCACCAGCCCAGCACGCGTTGGCTAATATAGTAGGCACACCCTTATGTTGATAATACTCCAATACATCTATCTCACCGTTTGCGGGCCAGGGGTGTTCCGTACCCAAGAGCCAGATGGCAGGCCAAGCCCCCATGCATACAGGGATACGAGCTCGTACCTCCAAACGGCCGTATTGAAAAGTATATTTACCTTTGGTAATCAAAGAAGCACTTGTCCACTGCACCTTTTCACGACTGTTACGCCAATTCTTATTACCCTCACGATAAGCTGGACAGGGGAAATCGGCAGGACGAGCTTCTATCACCAGCTTTCCATCACGCACAAACGCATTCTCTGGTGCATACCACTGCATTTCATAGTTACGTACAAAGCCACGTTCGTAGTCCCATTTCTTAGCATCAGGACGTCCATCAACATCAAACTCATCATTCCAGACAAGTTTCCATCCATCCTTCTCTGTCTGTGCAGAAGCACAGAAAGCATATAAGCCTGCCAACAGACACAAAGCAAAACCTTTTTTCATCATATTATCTCTCTATTATAACTTTCAATTCTTTATTTTCAACTTTCAAGCGACTCTAAACTCTCAACACTAAACTCTAAACTTTATAAGACATTACTACTTCTTCCACCACCTTGGGAAAATATTTCATCTCCAGTTGATGCTCTTTCTCCGCTATGTCATCTACCGTATCAGAAGATAAAAGAGTCACACGATACTGAGCAATAATTTCTCCGGCATCGCAGACAGGTGTTACATAATGTACCGTCATACCAGTCTCCGTCTCACCAGCAGCCTTCACTGCCTCATGAACATGACGTCCCCACATACCCTTTCCGCCATACTTAGGCAGCAAAGCTGGGTGCAAATTTAATATTTTACGTGGGAATGCTTCTACCAAATAGTCTGGGATTAATGGCAGAAAGCCCGCCAACACAATGAAACCTACACCATACTGCTGCAATAGCGGCATCATCACATCAACGTTGTGCAGCTGTTCACGTGTTATCACAGCAGTAGGTACCCCCAATCGCTCGGCACGCACCAGTACATAAGCATCAGGTTTATTACTAACCACAAGGGCGCAATGAATCTGACTCGAGTGTTCAAAATATCGTATCAGATTTTCGCAGTTGCTTCCGCTTCCCGACGCAAAAATGGCAATATTCATAGGTTTTACGCTTTTGTGGGTCAAAGATACAATTAAAATGGAATACAAACAAATTTTGGAGCAGCAAAGGGAAAGAAAAGTTATAGTATATAACAAATCCAACTAAGTATTATTTTGCATATCTCCCTTTTGAGACATATCTACCACACATCAACATATAGCGGAAGGTGATCTGAGTAACCACCCGTGTAGGATGGGCCACGGAAGGTGCGCCATGGCGTTCCTTTTTCTGTAAGCAAAAAGGGAAATTTAGCTACATGTACCCGAAACTCGCTATAGGGCTGCATGGAAGGCGAAACGAGCATATGGTCTATATATCCCCAAAGCCCTTGATAACAATAGGTGCCTTGCGCACGTTTCAGCTCTTTTCGGCTCTGTGGGACAAGACTGACTAGACGCTGCTGGATGGGACGAAAGATAGAATCCTTCGGTTCTGCATTGAAATCACCCATCACCAATATGCGCTGCCCCTTCAACTTATCCAATTCCTGACAGAGCGTCTGCGTCGCCAATATACGATTTTGCGTACTAGCTTTATTTCCACCAGCCCTGCTGGGAAAATGAACCACAAAAACATGCAACAAAGAATCCGTACGTGCCTGACGTCCCCAAACATGCAGGATATCGCGCGTAGGACGCAGTCCTTGCTCGGCAGAAGGAACCCGCACAGACTCTGAACCTTGAAAATGAAAGAGCGCAGGCTGATAAAGCAATGCAACATCTATACCACGAAGGTCAGGTCCCTCATGATGTACATAAGAATATTTGGCAGCTCGGAGGGGAGACCGGAGGCACAAATCCCTCAAGACACTATCGTTCTCTACCTCACACATCCCTACCAGCATAGGCCATCCATCCTGCTCCGCAACAGCGGCTACAACACGAGAAATATTGTCAAGTTTTCTCCAATAACGCCAAGGTGTCCAATGATACGAGCCGTCAGGAAGGAAATCAAAGTCATTTTTCAAGGTATCATGTGTCGTATCAAACACATTCTCCACATTGTACCACATTACCCTCTCTGCTCGGAAAGGAAGGGAGAATGTAAAAAATGAAAGAGTGTAAAATAAGAAAGGGAAAAACAATAAGGGTGTTTTATGGATAAATCTTGCCAGAAGCTTATCACCCTTAGACATCTTGTAAATATTATTTCTCATTCTTTTACTTCTCACTCACATAGCGAACTGTTTTAGTTCGCGACGATATTCCAATGACTTTCCGCCAGTTGCCTCATTGAGTAAAGCCCAAAAACGGGAACTATGATTCATCTCCACCAAATGGGTCAGTTCGTGCTGCATGACATAGTCTTGCAAATAAGGAGGAAGAAGCATGATGTAAAGACTAAGGCTGATGGTACCTTTGCTGCTGCAACTACCCCAACGGGTATGACTTTTATGAATACTCACCCTCTGGTATCGCAGCCCCCGAGCAGCAGCAAGCTCCTGCAAGCGTGGAGGTAAAAGAAGTTTGGCTTGCTTGCGGAGTTTCTCCACCTCCTGCGGCGTGAGCTGTTGCCGATTTTTATATCGTTCTTCTGCTCGCCGCATCATAGCCTTTAAGCGAGGACGCAGTTCTTCTATAGCTCGCAGTAAATCTGCTTGTCGAGCTCCTAAGGGAACAGTACAGAACAATCCATCCGCCGTACAACGGAAAGTAAAACGTCTGGCTCTGCTGTTACTTCGCAGATTAATACGTCCAAGTTCGGCATCCTCTATAAAAATTTCTTTTTGCATAATTGGATACAAAAGTACGCTTTTTAAGTGGAAAATGAATGAGTGAAAAAACGAAAATTTATACCAAACGTTAAAAATCTGTTAAAGAGGTGGAAAAGTATGGCAACTAATGTGGTTATTCATATCTTTGTTTGGTGATAACTTAAGTTATCATCAAAAAACTAATTCTAAGGTTCATTTATGAACAAAACTATCCTTATACTATTATGCCTATTGTTGGGAGTGAGTCCCAACATGGCACAACAACGCAAAATGGCGGATGTACAACATATAGCCGATTCCGTACTAAACCGACCTACAAGATTTGGAAAAAAAGCAAAGAAAGTAAAAACCGACAGAGTTATTGCTACTTCAGAACTACAGAGCAGCAAACAAGATGCCTTCTACATCTGTACGGCCGGAGAGGATGGGTATGCTATTATCTCGGCCGATGAAAGAATGACTCCCGTATTAGGTTTCTCCCAAAACAGAGGCTTTGACCCGACAAATATTCCTGCCGGACTACAGGATTTGTTGGACGGTTACACCCGTGAATATGAAGCTTTGGCTAACGGGAAGCCTATGCGAAAAGCAACACACATAATCGAAGGCATACAGGAACAAGTAGGGCCACTGCTTATAACACAATGGGGGCAAAATGCGCCCTTCAACAACAGATGTCCCGAAGTGGACGGAGAACGATGCATAACAGGGTGCGTTGCTATCAGCACCTCTCAAACTCTGTATTATTATCAATATCCCGATTCGGCAGTAGGAACAGTGGAATACATTTCTAAAACCAACAACATTCCCATACAAGAAGATTTATCATCTTTCAAGTTCAACTGGCCTTTTATCAAAGGATCCTACAAATACGGGGCTATGGAAAAAGAATGCGATGCCGTAGCCGATTTGGTATATTGCTGCGCTGCAGCAGTGCAAATGGACTTTGGCATCAAAGAAAGTGGTGCAAACAGCACCAATCAAGTAAAGGCACTGGTAGAGAACTTTGGCTACGACCCCGACATAGCTTGTATACGTAAGGATTACATGAATACCAACGAGTGGCAGACGCTGATGCTGAACGAGCTGAACAACAAGCGCCCAATTATCTATGCTGCGGCATCACCACAGGTAGGCGGACATTCTTTTATCATCGACGGTTACAAAGGGGACGAAAATGGTTACCCCTTCTATCACGTAAACTGGGGATGGGAAGGAAACTTCGACGATTACTACAAGCTAAGTGCCATGGAAGCAGATGGCGATGAGTATAGCCAACGACATGAGGCAATCATCTACATTCAGCCGGACAACAAAGTGAGAGACTCGGAAAGCTTCTGGCAGGTTGAGAATGTAATTCCAACCCCCGCCATCATAAGCCCTGAGAAGGACAAATTCACAGTAACGTTGACCAACCTATACAACCACAGCTACAAGACATTCTATGGCAAGATTGAATTCTATCTACAGAATGCCAACAACCAGGAATTGTTGCTTGGAGAAATAGCTTTGAACAATGTTCCCTTTAACTACGGTAGCTCCTCTTTTACAAAAGAACTTCCCTTACCAAAAAATATTGAAGAAGGAGAATACAACATAATCATCCGCAGTAAGGCATCCAACAGCGACAAATATGAAACGGTAACATGTACTTCACCCATAAAACTTATCGTAAGTAGTATAACTGAGCACCACACGCCCCAAATGATGGTGTATGACTTAATCAATGCGGGAGAAGGTCGGGACGGATTATCTATGGCAGTACGCGTCAGGTACCCTTGTAACAGGGATCCTATGCCTTTTACCGGCTGGTTGCAAATGGCCGTAGCAGACGATGACGGGAACATACTGCTGCATTTTGGCAGTGTTCACTACATCAACGACATGAAACAGGGCAGCGTGGAGCCAAATACCATTCTTTTTGAAGGCCAACTGCCAGATTACTTAGACGACGGCAAATACCGCCTCTGTTTGGCCGCCAACCAAAACGGATATCTTGAATGGGGTTTTATTACCGGATTCAGCGGAGAGGACTTGTCCTTCCCCTTCTGGTTGGAGGACGGCAAAATTCTCTACCACAAAGGCAGCGAGGAAGACCTGCCAGAGTTCTATGCCGATATTCAGGTTACTGATATGCAAGTTACAGGCATTGATCCTGCAACGAAACGCATAGATATGCAAATGCAAGATGTCATTAACATGGGATCGGAACCTTTTATAGGACAGTTCTCTATGGTGGTGTACGATGATACGGACAAACTTATGACTGAATTTGGCAATACACAGAGGGTTAGTTCGGTACTTAACCATTACACCATGATAAGCAATAAGACTTATGAATTTAGCGGCAACCTGCCAGACAAACTGACAGACGGGAACTATACCATAAAAATTGCGGCTAAGCAAGACGGCTGTCGTGGTTGGAGCCCTATAAGAGGATGGAAAATAATAAATGGTGCCATTGGAGGAAAGGACAACGAATTGGGCTTTGATTTTCACATCATAAACAACATAATGTACGATACCGATGGATACACTTCCATTGAAAACGAAAGAGTAAAGAGCGAAAAAACAACAGAAGACATTTACGACTTGAGCGGCCGGAAAGTCAACTCTCAACCATCAACTCTCAACTCTCAACTAAAGAAAGGTCTCTACATTGTTGGAAACAAAAAGATGGTTAAATGAGTTTTTCCCCCAACATAGTTGGGGATTTGCAAGAATTGTTGTACCTTTGCAGCCGCAAAAAGAAGGCGTTAGGCTTTTGTCAATTTTGAAATTTGAAACTACAAATTTGAATTAGGATAATGAATATACTGGAACTGAGCGAACAGGAAATAGTTAGGCGTAACAACCTGCAGCAGTTGCGCGACTTGGGCATCGACCCCTATCCTGCTGCAGAATATCCCGTAACAGCATGGAGTACGGACATTGTCAAGAACTTCGTGGACCTACCTGTTATTGGTAAGGACGAAGAAGGTAATGACGTTCGTGAGACAGCAACACCCGAGAACAGCCCCGTTGTAAGCGTCGCTGGACGTATCATGAGCAAACGCATCATGGGTAAGGCTGCTTTTGCAGAGTTGCAGGACTCCAAGGGTCGTATTCAGGTATATGTACAGCGTGATGCTATCTGTCCTGATGAAAACAAGGACCTTTACAACATCGTTTTCAAGAAGTGCCTCGATTTGGGCGACTTTATTGGTGTTAAGGGTTATGTTTTCCGCACCAAGACAGGCGAGATTAGCGTTCATGTAATGGAGATGACAGTGTTAAGCAAGAGCCTGAAGCCACTTCCCATCGTAAAAACGGATGCAGAAGGAAATGTATTCGACTCATTCGATGATCCAGAACTTCGCTATCGTCAGCGCTATGTGGATCTGATTGTGAACGCAGGTGTGAAGGAAACTTTCCTAAAACGTGCCACCATCATCCGTACCATGCGCAAGATTCTTGACGATGCCGGTTACACAGAAGTTGACACCCCCATCCTTCAGAATATCCCCGGTGGTGCCAGCGCACGTCCATTCATGACACACTTTAACGCGCTGAACCAAGACATGTACATGCGTATTGCTACCGAATTGTACTTGAAGCGTCTTATCGTTGGTGGATTTGAGGGTGTATATGAGATGGGTAAAAACTTCCGCAACGAGGGTATGGACAAGACCCACAATCCAGAGTTCACCTGCATGGAGCTATACATCAGCTACAAGGACTTGAACTGGGGTATGGGCTTTACAGAGCAGATGCTGGAACAGATATGTACGGCCGTAAACGGTAAACCAGAGGTAGAAATTGACGGCAAGGTAATCTCTTTCAAGGCTCCATTCCGTCGTCTGCCTATCTTGGATGCTATTAAGGAAAAAACAGGCTATGATCTCTATCCCATGAACGAGGATGAGATTCGTGACGTAGCAAAGAAACTGAACATTGAGGTAGATGAGACCATGGGCAAGGGCAAGCTGATTGACGAAATCTTCGGCGAGACTTGCGAAGGAACGTTCATCCAGCCGACATTCATTACAGATTACCCCGTGGAGATGTCACCCCTGACCAAGATGCATCGCAGCAAGCCTGGGCTTACTGAGCGTTTTGAGTTGATGGTGAATGGTAAGGAGCTGGCCAATGCTTATTCTGAGCTGAACGACCCCATCGATCAGGAGGAGCGTTTCAAGGAGCAGATGCGCCTCAGTGAAAAGGGCGATGACGAAGCAATGATTATCGACCAAGATTTCCTGCGCGCCCTGCAGTATGGTATGCCTCCCACCTTCGGTATCGGTATCGGTATTGACCGTTTGGTGATGCTCCTGACAGGTAAATTCCAGATTGGTGAGGTAATGCTCTTCCCACAGATGAAGCCTGAGGTGAAGGCACCACGCGATAAGGATGAGCTATTCTTGGAAAAAGGTATTCCCGCCGAATTTATTCCCATCCTGCGTAAAGCTGGATACAATCTGGTAGCCACACTCAAGGATGAGAATCCTGCCAAGATTCAGCAGCAGATTATTGAAATTGTCAAGAAATACAAGCTGGAAATTGAGAAACCCAGCCAAGATACTATAGCAACTTGGACAGTTTAGGAAAAATAGCCGTATTAGGCGGAGGTAGCTGGGCTACCGCTATCGCCAAGATGCTGTTGGAGAAAAACGACAGCATCTGGTGGTATTTGCGCAGAGACGACCGCATAGAGGACTTCAAACGTCTAAAGCATAACCCTGCCTACCTGACAAGTGTCCTTTTTGATGTAAAAAGGATCAACTTCAGCAGCGACATAAACGAGGTGGTAGAGAAAGCGGATACGCTTATCTTTGTCACCCCTTCACCCTATCTCAAAGGACATCTGAAAAAACTTTATACCCGTCTGGATGACAAATTTATTGTTACAGCTATCAAGGGTATTGTTCCTGATGAGAATGTGATTTGCTCGGACTACTTTAATCAGGTATATAACGTACCAGAGGAGAATCTGGCCGTAATAGGCGGACCCAGCCATGCCGAAGAGGTGGCCATGAACCGTCTGACCTACCTGACCATTGGATGTGCCGATCAGCAGAAAGCTCAGGCGTTTGCAGACATGCTGGCAAGCGATTACGTAAAGACCAGCACCAGCAACGACGTGATAGGTATTGAATACGCATCGGTGCTAAAGAATGTGTTTGCCATAGCAGCTGGTATTTGTCACGGGCTCAAGTACGGAGACAACTTCCAAGCGGTGCTCATCAGTAATGCTACACGCGAGATGAAGAGTTTCTTGAATACCATCTACCCCATTGAACGCGACGTCACCAATACTGTGTATATGGGTGACCTGCTGGTTACGGGATATTCTCATTTTAGTCGTAACCGAGTCTTCGGAACAATGATTGGACAAGGTTATAGCGTGAAGAGTGCCCAACTGGAAATGGAAATGATTGCCGAGGGATATTTTGGCTGTAAATGTATGAAAGACATCATACGACACTTGGGGGTTGATATGCCTATTGTAGATGCAGTATATAACATCCTGTATGAGCGAGCTCGCCCAGACAGAGAAATCAAAAAATTATGCGAGGTGTTAAGCTAACACCTCTCTTATTATATATAAGGTTATAAAACAAAGGTTAAAAGGTAACATATCATGATTAAGTTAGACATTTCAAAGGCACTAGTTAGTGCCGAAAAAGTAGCTGCTTTCGAAGGTAAAGTAGCAGAAGCTCAGCAGGCATTGGAAAACGGCACATGTGCTGGTAACGATTTCTTGGGTTGGTTACATCTACCCAGTAGCATCAGTGCAGAATTTATGACCGAACTGCAGGACTGTGCACAGACATTGCGCGAGAATTGCGACACTGTTGTTGTTGCAGGTATCGGAGGCTCTTACTTAGGCGCCCGTGCAGTCATTGAGGCATTGAGCAACAGTTTCCAGTGGCTGACTAATAATGGCGAGAATCCTACCATCCTGTTTGCCGGAAACAATATCGGTGAGGATTATCTGTATGAACTGACAGAATACCTAAAAGGCAGGAAGTTTGGTGTTATCAACATCAGCAAGAGCGGCACAACCACTGAAACTGCTTTGGCTTTCCGTCTGCTGAAGAAGCAGTGCGAAGATCAGCGCGGCAAGGAAATGGCCAAGAAGGTTATTGTTGCTATCACTGATGCCAAGAAGGGTGCTGCACGTGTTACCGCAGATAAGGAGGGATATGCCAGCTTCATCATCCCCGACAACGTAGGCGGCCGTTTCAGTGTCTTGACTCCTGTAGGTTTGCTGCCCATTGCCGTAGCTGGCTTTGATATTGCAAAGTTGGTAAAGGGTGCTGCCGATATGGAAGTTGCCACTGCAGCAAGTGTTCCTTTCAGCGAGAATATCTGCGCTCAGTATGCAGCCGTACGTAATGCACTGTATCAAGAGGGCAAAAAGATCGAGATTTTGGTGAACTTCCAGCCTAAGCTTCACTTCATGAACGAATGGTGGAAGCAGCTCTACGGAGAGTCTGAAGGTAAGGACGGAAAGGGCATCTTCCCCGCAGCTGTCGACTTCAGCACCGATTTGCACTCTATGGGTCAGTGGATTCAGGAAGGAGAACGCACCATCTTTGAGACTGTAGTAAGTATAGAGGAACCCGAATACAAGCTCTTGTTCCCCGCTGACGAAGAGAATCTGGATGGTTTGAACTTCCTTGCTGGCAAGCGCGTAGACGAGGTTAATAAGATGGCCGAGCTGGGTACTCAGTTGGCTCACGTCGACGGTGGTGTTCCCAACATGCGTCTCATAGTTCCCCGTCTTGACGAGTACAACCTAGGCCAGATCATTTACTTCTTCGAGAAAGCATGCGGTATCAGCGGTTTGATTCTGGGTGTGAACCCCTTCAACCAGCCTGGTGTTGAGGCCTACAAGAAGAATATGTTTGCCCTGCTTGGCAAACCTGGATACGAGAAAGAAACAGAAGCAATCAAGGCTCGCCTTGCACGCTAAGATTAAAGAATACTGATTAGAGATTAGGGTTTAATAACAAACAAACTCTAATCTCTAATTTTTGATACCTAATCCAAAAGAATGACAAAAGCCGTCCTTTTTGATATGGATGGTGTGCTGTTTGACAGCATGCCCAATCATGCCTATGCCTGGAGTCATGCCATGACGGAATATGGATTGGCAATGACACGAGAAGAGGTGTATATGAACGAGGGCCGTACCGGTAGCGCCACCATCAACTTGTTGGCTCAGCGCTTTTGGGGGCGTGATGCTACAGAAGAAGAGAAACAACTCATCTACGAGGCCAAGAGCAAAGTCTTCAACGCCTGTCCTGAAGCTAAACCTATGCCTGGTGCATTAGAAACATTGCAAGCAGTTAAGGCAAAAGGGCTTAAGATCGTCTTGGTAACAGGTAGCGCACAGGCATCTCTGCTCAAGAAACTGGAACGCAGTTACCCCGGTTTCTTCCATCAAGATTTAATGGTTACCGGCTTTGACGTTAAGTTTGGGAAGCCCTACCCCGAACCTTATCTTAAGGGATTACAGAAAGCCGGCATAAAGCCAGAAGAGGGCATTGTCGTTGAGAACGCGCCCTTAGGTGTCCAAGCCGGACATGCAGCAGGCATCTTCACCATAGCCGCCAATACAGGACCTTTGGCAGATGAAGTGTTAAAAAATGCCGGCGCAGATATTGTACTGCCCGGCATGATGGATGTAGCCAAATTCTTTTTAGACTGACGTATCTTCTTCCTCAATATCAGGAGCAGTATCTGGCTCCAAGGTAAAACTTCCGTCAGGACCGATGGTCAGGACAAAGGGTTCTGACATATCACTTTCCGGGAAACTTACACAAACGCCAAAAGTAAGTTTTCCTTCTTTGGCCGACATAAAGCGGAAACCGTCAAGGATACCATTCTTCTGGAAAGTTTCATCCAACTGTGAGCCGAATGAAAGTTTCGTAAAACGGCGACGGAAGAAATTTGCGCCGTCACGGAGAACTGTCAGGTCGTAATAATTATCTACATACTTATCGCCATTCTCGTCAACCACCGCCTTCAAGGAATCATCGGCCTCACGATGAATCGTATAAACATACAAATGGTTTCCCAGCGTCACACTGTCAGTCAGATTATAATCCTTCATTCTGTGCTCTGCCGTCTGCTGCTCTGTAGTAGAAGCGTCCTGTGCATCCTTCCGCCCTGCTTTATCAACGCAAGAGCAAATAGCAGGAACAAACAAGCACAGGTATAACAGTTTTCTTATTTTCATAACTTAACTTTCTTCTTAGCGCCCTTAGATTCGTTTTGTACGTGATCCAAAGCTGTTACAATGTAAACGTAAGGAGCTCTTCCACCCTGATAGGTAAGCGGGAGATTTGTCTCACGTGTGATACATAAGATATGGGAAGTATCATCTAAATTTATCTTCTCGCCCTTTATGAAACGATAAACGACATACTGTACAGCCTCATCCATAACAGTCTTTGCCTTAGGAGCAGTCCAGAAGAGAATAGGACCGTCTTCAGTCCATACAATAGCCGTCTTACGGGGCTTGCCGGGAGCTCTGTTATCTATCCAAGGCATCTTAGGCTGCAGGGCAGGAGTATTGTGATAAACCTGACGCAACATGGTCTGATAATTACCAGGGTTCTCACATACAGCAGCAGCATACCACTGACAACTGCCGAAAATACCAGGCAGACTACGCTGAAGCATATACTTACGAGGCATCTGATGCGATGAAGGGTTCTGAGGATCTGGAGCCTTTACAGTACGCATGACATCCTGACCGATATAAACAGGACGCTTGCCTGCATGAGCACTCCACCAATTGATGAGTGTCTCATAGTCTGCTGCAGTGTGTCCAATCTCCCAGTAAAGTTGAGGAATATTGTAATCTACCCATCCATTCTCTACCCATGTGAGTACATCGGCATACAAATCATCATAGTTCTGCAAACCATTGGTAGCACTTCCGTTGGGGTCGTTTTTCTGATTGCGGTAAATTCCAAAGGGAGATACACCAAACTTAACCCAAGGCTTAACTTCTCTAATTTCACGACACATCTGCTGAACAAACATGTTTACATTCTGACGGCGCCAATCAGCACGATTCATACCCTTTCCGTAAAGTGCATAAGAATTGTCATCAGGTATGGCAACACCTGCCACAGGATAGGGATAGAAATAATCATCAATATGAATTCCGTCCACATCATAGCGACGGACAATATCGCATGCAACCCGACAGATGTAATTGCGATTCTCAGGATAACCGGGATCAAAGAGCATCAACCCATCATAATCGAAGAAATGATTGGGATGACGGAAATACTCATGTGTATTAGCCAAAGCCGTTGTACCCTTGGTCTTGGCACGATAGGGGTTTATCCATGCATGCAGCTCCATGTTTCTTGCGTGGCACTGCTCCACCATCCACTCAAGGGGATCCCAATAAGGGTTGGGAGGTGTTCCCTGCTGTCCTGTCAGATAGCGGCTCCATGGCTCCAGCTCACTGGGATACAAGGCATCACCCTCGCATCTCACCTGAAAGAAAATGGCATTGATACCATCCTTCTGAAGGTCATTCAGTTGACTCGTCAGCACTTGTTGCATGCGGTCGCGACCCATGCCTTGGAACTGACCATTAACACTCTGAATCCAAGCTCCCCTGAACTCCCTCTTGGGGTTCTGAGCTACTGCTGATACTGCTATAAAAAGCAGCAGAATAAACCATTTGTTCTTCATATCGGTACAAAAATACAAAAAAATTTCATACATCTCCCTTTTATACCCATCTTTTTTATATTTTTGGCTATTGTCGAAGCTACTTTCACTTGGAAACAAAAAGAAAAACACTTTTCTTTTGTATTTCGCTCGCTTATTCGTACCTTTGCCATCATTTTTAAACCCTATGAGCACTATTAAGACACATAGACCCAGCGTACTCCTCATCTATACAGGAGGTACTATAGGTATGAGAGAGAATGCTGAGACTGGCGCTTTGGAGAATTTCAACTTCAATCTTATCTTGGATGAAGTACCTGAACTCAAGCGCTTTGATTACAAGATTCATGCCTTTACCTTTGACCCGCCCATTGACTCCAGCGACATGGGACTGGAACATTGGTCTAAGTTGGTAAAGATAATTGACAGCAATTACAACCTTTTTGACGGATTTGTTATCCTGCATGGTACAGATACCATGGCTTATACGGCCTCTGCACTGAGCTTCATGCTGGAAAATTTGGGCAAACCTGTCATTCTCACCGGTTCACAGCTACCGATTGGCAAGCTACGCACCGATGGTAAGGAGAACCTTATTACTGCCATTGAGATTGCTGCGGCACGGCATAAGAACGGCACTCCCATTGTTCCAGAGGTCTGCATATATTTTAAGGAGAAATTGATGCGTGGCAACAGAACTACCAAGATCAACGCAGAACAGTTCAATGCTTTTCGCTCTTTCAATTATCCCGATTTGGCTACAGCGGGCATGCACATCAAGTTCAACGAGGTAGCAATCCGTAAGCCCGACCCCAGCAAGCCCTTCAAGCCGCATTATCTTGTAGATCCCAACGTAGTGGTGCTCACACTTTTCCCCGGCATCCAGCGAAGGTTGGTACATTCGGTATTGAATATTCCAGGCCTTAAGGCTGTGGTTATCAGAACCTTCGGTGCAGGAAACGCTCCCCAGTTGCAATGGTTCAAGGAGGAGCTGCGCGATGCCAACGACCGTGGTCTCCTCTTGGTAAACATCACCCAATGTCAGGCAGGATGCGTCCACATGGGACTTTACGAGACCAGCCTTCCACTCTTAGAGGCTGGCGTAGTGAGCGGTTATGATAGTACACCTGAGTGTGCCATCGCTAAACTGATGTTCCTTTTGGGACACAAGATGAAAAAAGAAAAGCTTAGGGAAATGATGGACAGTAATCTATGTGGAGAGATTACGAAGTAAAGTTGAGAGTTTAGAGATTAGAGATTAGAGTTTAGGGATTAGGGATTCCGAAACATCGAAATATCGCAGCGGCCAGCAACTCAGTAAACAGTAAACGGTAAACGGTAAACCGGATATGGAGAATTGCATAAAGATAAAAGGAGCTAGGGTTAACAATCTGAAGAACATCGACTTGGAAATTCCGCGCGGTAAGTTGGTGGTCATCACCGGCCTAAGCGGGAGCGGCAAGAGTTCCCTTGCCTTTGATACGCTTTATGCCGAGGGACAGCGCAGGTATGTTGAAAGTCTCTCTGCATATGCCCGCCAGTTCTTGGGGCGTATGAACAAGCCCGAATGTGACTACATCAAGGGCATTCCACCAGCCATAGCCATAGAGCAAAAGGTTACCAGCCGTAACCCACGCAGTACCGTAGGCACCAGCACGGAAATTTATGAATTTATGCGCCTGCTGTATGCCAGAATTGGTCGTACCTACAGTCCTATCAGTGGCAAAGAGGTAAAAAAACATACCACCGAGGATGTCGTGCAAAACATGCTTTCGCACCGCGAGGGCACGAAGTTGATGGTGCTCTGCAAGCCCAAATCCAACATTAGCGTTCTCATACAGCAGGGTTTCAGCCGGTTACTGGTAAACGGTGAAGTCGTCAGAATAGATGAATACCAGCCTAAATCCAAAGACAAGGTGTTGCTGGTTGTTGACCGTCTGTCAGCAAAAAACGAAAAGGATGTCATCTCCCGCTTGGTAGATTCTGCCGAGACAGCCTTCTACGAGGGCGGAGGCGAGATGATGCTACAATACCTTCCCGATGGAGAGACTGTAAAATTCAGCATACGCTTTGAGGCAGACGGTATGACTTTCGAGGAGCCTACGGATAATCTCTTTGCCTTTAACTCACCAGCCGGAGCCTGTCCCGAGTGCGAGGGATTTGGGAAAATCATGGGCATAGACGAACATCTGGTTATCCCCAACAGT
>JAEEGL016209125.1_pt1 | contig 37336 bp, 35 predicted proteins | sample 9134231 | NCBI WGS metagenome assembly JAEEGL01 (sample SAMN16246548, study PRJNA631951) | gut metagenome | biome: gut microbiome; feature: rumen; material: fiber-attached | host: Bos | place: Iran: Karaj | collected 2018-10 | reverse complement strand
TGCCCGGAATCACCGAGGACTCGTCCTGCGGTCTCGGTCGCCGAATCTGCACCTGCCAGCGGATGTTTCCGTACAGAATCCTTCCGCTTGAATTTGACGGCTCCTCCAGAGTCGCCTGGAACGTCCTTCCCGGACTCCTCCCGTTGGACGAATGGAGCACCGACACGGTTGGAACAGGCAGAATCCATGTTCCGTAGCCGTCATATCCGACCGTCTGCATGACCTTGGTTGACTCTCCCCCGTACACGTTGACGGCAGTCACCCTTACTTTCCACGTACTGAACGTTGTGTATTCCGGGTATCCGTCAATCGCCCTGTCGAACGGATGCAGGTACGAAAGGCTCGATGACTTCCCGGATTCCGTCCACGTGGTTCCGCCGTCCTTCGATATTTCAATCACGTAATGGGAGATTGTGTTCGCAAGTCCGCCGCCGTCAGGCTGGAGCCACCGGACATCCACGCCGTCCTTTTCCGCCTCGGCGGAAAGGTTTCTGACGGGGAGGGGGTTCCCGATGTTGCCCGCCGACCCGTTCTCCAGTCCGGCAATTGAGGATGACTGCTCGCTTCTCAGAGTCTGTTCCGTCGACAGGAGGTCGGCCCTTGTCGCCTCCATGCTTATCACCACGTCCTGCGACCGGGATTTCTTCGTCATGCCCGTCCTGTACACTGGATAGTGGTCCGCAGACCTGTAGACATCGGGAAAGTATGGATAGAGGGATGCCGTGACCTTCTGCTTCTCGTCGTACTGGAGCTGGTAGACTATTCCCCTCTGGGTCGTCATCCCGACGTTGCCGAAGGCCACTATGTCCCCCTCGTCCGGAATATACTGTGTGTAGACGACTCCCTCCGGTCCTCCGTCAAGGCTCTCGTCCTCAACCGAAATCCTCTTTTCAAGAAGGACAAGGTTCGTCTGTCCCTTCATATTGGAATACGTCTCGTTCCCTATAGTAATGCCGGAATCCTGCTGGGCCCTTGACGCGAACCGCATCGTCACTATCTTCGAGTGCGACTTCGCCCTTGCCTGGAAAATTGAGATTCCCTGCACATTCCGTCCGTCGCCGTCGTATTCGCCCCTGTACTCGTATGTCCTGTCAATTATGAACCCGTATATGTATCCGTCGCTTTCAATGATTTTCTCTATGCGCCCGGACATGTCGGTTCCGATTTCAAGGACGGACGACTGGAATTCCACCATCGAGCCGACTGCGAGTGTGTTGCCGACATGGGTGAGCTTCAGGTCCCACGCCTCCCTCTGCGTTATCGAGAGGCCGAGCATGTATGACAGGAGACACCAGAATTGCTTCGGGTCAGTCACTCCCTGCAGGTTCATGTCCACTATGTCCCTAGTGTGGGAGTCCCTTGTCTGTCCCTCCCTGAGACAGTAGACCTCCCCCTGCCGAAAGTCGTTGTTCTCGTCCTGGAACGTACCGTGGTAGCCCGCTATTCCCTTCTTGAAGCTCCTCGTATAGGAGCTTGAAATTATGTTCTCGTCCGTGAGCATGAGGACGGGGGTTTTCCTTTCCTTGTCGTTGAAGAACTCAAGCCTGCCGAGCTCGTCGTATATCCAGAACGCGCGTCCGCACACCAGTATCGTCTGGAGAAGCTGCTGCACCTTCTGCTGGGAGGTGACGTACATGTTGCACCTGTAGGGCATGGGGCCGTAGCTTCCTCCGATGTCAATCGCGTCCGTGTACCGCAGGGACTCCCTTACCGTGAGCATATTGAATGACGACCCCGGTCTTCTCATCGAATACGAGAACCCGTTTCCTATGTCAGTCCTGTCCGTGGCCCTCCAGTATTCCTCCGTCGTCCTCTTCCATTCCAGCCCGGAGAAGTCGATTGTTCCGTCGTGCTCCGCGAGGTCCGTGTCCGCCGTCCAGTATTCATGGACTCCAGCCGTCTCAGTCTCCTTCCAGTAGCGGACGAACTTCTGTCTTGACATCGCGTTGTACCAGTACGGTTCTCTTCCTAGCGACTGCCCCACGAGGAATCCCAGGGCCTGCGATATTGCGTTCCTGTTGGTGAACGCCTCAAGGAAGCTGTCCGTGGCGACCCATCTTCCTGCGGAATCCCTATGCTCCGACATAAGCCTTGATATATAGTCAATCCAGTCGTTACCCTGCCGAGCGACCTCCGTGACGGGCAACCCCCTGTCATTGTAGACAGGCCTTCCCCCCGCGTCAGTCTTCAGTTGCAGGACATTCTTTGGCTCGATTTTTTTCGGGAACATCTCCTCGTCCCACTGTCTGTCCTTCTGCGAGTAGTAATAGCCGTTCCCGACAGGAACCGAAGCGTCCGCGTTGAATGTTCCCGCGTCGGACTTTATCCATAGCGGGTTCCCGGACGAGAATGAAGGACGCAGGGAAATTTTTCTTGTGCCGGAGGATTCATAGCTGTCCCTATACCAGTAGTCTGTCCCGTCCGTGTACCACCATCTTGTCCAGTCAGTCAGCAGGGCGGGTGTAACTGCATATCCGGTGAGGGCAATCTTTTCAAGGGTGCTGTTCAGCTGTCCAAGGGGGTCGGCCTCCGCCTCCACCGCAAGAAGGGCAAGCTTCCCCATGTCCTCCTGGGAAACGGGAATTGACCTGTAGTCCTCGACGTTCCACGACAGCCATGTGTTTGATTGCTTGTAAGTCTTCGGGTTGCAGTCTATCCTAGAGACTTTGATAGTCTCCGGTTCCCCTGTTCCGGGGTTTGTTGTGGTTACAGTCTCCGAAAGATTGTCGATATCGTCCAGCAGCTTCTGCTTGTCGAGGCAGTATGTCTTGAGATATGTCCACTTGACGACATCGGAATAGGTGTAGCTTACGCTTCCGTCCTTGCCCTCGATGTAGCATGGTGTGAGCCTGAGCACTCGGACCTCCACGGAATCAATCTCCGTGTCCGTCATCCCCATGAGAAGGGGAGAACTGTTCCCCGTGACCTTGCTTTTCGGATTCCGTCCGATGAGATCAAGTATATCCTCCTTTGACAGGGTGGCGGACACCTCGAACCTCATTTCGTTTTTTGCTGCCCCGACGATACCTGCGTCGGTGAAGCTGATGTCGGACTCAACCCGCGAAGGGTCGGAAAAATTGTTCTCGGCAGCCTTGTAGCCACATGACGCCCGCCCGAAGCTCCAGCACTCCGCGCCCTCCCAGTTTGGGTTGCAGGTTTCGCTTGTCCCGCTTGACAGTCCCTTGTTGAGCCTGACCTCGCTCCTTGATATGTTGTAGGACTCGTCGGGAACCATATAGTTTTGGGAGCTCTGCACCCACGCGCTGTCCAGCTCCGATGGAGTCCACGACTGCGCTTTTGCCATCTGGGAAAGCTCGCTCTGGTAGGGAAGTTCGTTGTATACCTCCCTATAATGGGAAACGTAGGCAGATATTCCAGCCACAGGAAGAATGATGTTGGCGGTCGTCTGGGGTGGCTGACTGACATAATAATTGTATAGGTATGTGGATCCGTGCTTGTCGGTGTATCGTTGCATGAGTTCAACCTGGGTGGCGTCCAGCGACTTCGACACAAACTGTGCCGTAAGTATGGCCAGCCGGAGATTTTCATCTCCATATCCCTGCACAGGGTTCACGGGATGGAATTCACCGAAGAGGCCGTACCCGGAATTGTTGACATAAAATCCATAATACCCGTCCTGTTTTGCCGCAATCCCGTTGTATTGGTATGTGTAATAGAACTTCCTGGGACTCCCTGTATAGGTCATCATATATGGAACCCCGGAGGGGCTTTCGGAAAAATTTCTCCATCCCCTGTATCTTATCTCGCTGTACGTGTCGCCGGGCTGGAATTCCCCTCTGTATATTTCGTTGGCCCCGTCAACACGGGCAGGATTCTCGTCGTACTTCGATGTATATTTGTATATGGGCCGCCACTGAATTATCAGGTTCATCGGAATCTTCGTGAATACCTGGGTTCCCTCGGATGTTGTGTGGGTCCTGAAGAGTCCCCCGGGGAAGTCTATTCCGACGGTCAATCTGTAGGGGACGTTCTCGGAAATCTTGATTGTAGAATTCCTCATTCCAGTTGGGAACTCCCTTCCCATCCATGAAATGTTCCGTTCCCCCGCGACCTCCCTGTACTCCTCGTCGTAGCAATAAAGGAGGGGAACGGAGAAGTTTTCCTGCTTGACAGTGAAGGGGTATATGGTGCGGTGGTTTCCGAACTGGGAAATCTCCATGCGGACCTTGTTCGTATTCCACATGGCCTCGACCTCGTACCCGGATTCCTTCCCGTCGAAGGTTATTGGCTGTCCGTTGAGGGCCGCGACCTTCTTTCCGTCCGAACCTGTGACGGTCTCGTGGGACAGGAGCCCCGAGAGGATGTTGTTCTTGTTCCTCACGGCAATCAGCTCGCCAAACTTGATGTCCTTCAGGAACACGGGCGCGTAGCCCACGGCCAGAAGCTCGGTCGCGATCTGTCGGGAGCCGAAGCGAGTCTTCATGCTTGCCATGTCGATTACAAGCTCATTGTAGAGGGAACCGACCACTCCCGGCTTGCAGGAAATCTTTCCTATTATAATGGGGAACGCATCCTCAAGGAGCTGGTTCGAGGAGCCGGATATTGATGCCTGCGAGGTCTCCTCGTAATCGATGCTTGAGGAATTCTTGTCCTTCGGGTCCATGAGACCCCACGCTATCGCCGCGACTCCTCCCATAATGAGGGGCACTCCAATGGCGAGGGCAAGTCCAAGGGAGGAGCCCCCGGTGAAGGCCGCGAAGGCCACTCCCGCGACCACGGCGAGGATTCCTCCTATGACCGCCCATGTGTGTCCGGCATCCTTCGCGGGAACGACGAACACCTTTGCCACGTCGCCATTCTGGAGTACGTAATCCAGGGGAGCGTTCTTTCCGTTCACCGTCACCCCAAGGCTCAGGGGGTCCCCCCCGTCATCAAGGATCGGGCACATTTCCGTTTCCCCCGTGTCGGGGTTGTAGACCTCCGCCATGGCGGGGTAGGTCTCGCAGTCCAGTCCGTTCCCGGAAAGGACTTCCGATATTTTCTTGCCCTCCGCGTCCTCGATTATGTCCGCGTCAGAAAGGTCGAATATGTTCTTGAATAGAATCAGCCTTGCCATACATACACTCCTGACAGCGTTCCCATCCTGGGACCCAGTCGCTCGACCCTCACGCCCTCGCGCATTGTGCAGTGGATGAACATTCCTTCCCCGACGTACACGCCGATATGGGTGTTCAGGCCCTTAGCGTTCCCGAAAAGCAGCATCGCCCCCGGAACGGGGGACAGGATTTTCTTCGCCCTTCCGCGCCCTATCTCCTCGCCGGATTTTTCCGGGAGGGCTGAAGCCCACATGTATTCGTAGTCCGGGAGGTCAACCCCGTAGCGGGATTCGGCTTCGATGACAAGCCCGTAGCAGTCGTAGCCTTCGGGACCCCGCCCGTGATGCTTGTATGGTTTTCCTATGAGGTCAGAGAAGTCCGGTTCCATGGTCACTCCTTCTTCATCATTGACGGGAACCTGAACAGGGATCCCTTGTCCTTCGGAGCGGACGCGTCCATCACCGCGTCCGGGTCAAGCGTCCAGCTCGCCGTTAGTCCGTCGTAGCTCACGTCCCCCATCGCATAGCTCCTGCTGCCGAGCCGCGAGAACGTGTACCTTATGCCCCCGTCCTCTGCCGTTATCTTTGCGTACATGGCCACGACCTGTACGGACAGGTCCTCTCCGACCGACCGGATGACCTCTATGAGCCTTCCGTCCGCGCAGGATATTGATGCCGTGGCGGACGACTTCTGCCGTCCGTCCTCCTTCGGGAGCTTTATTGTGAACGAGCACGGGGCGTAGTAGTGCGCCCTGTCTCCGTCCCCCCTGTACATTATTCCCCTCACGTCATTCACGAGCCTCAGATGGCCGTCCTGCTGTGAGGAAGGCGAAGTCTGGTCCTCATCCCACGTTATTTCCGGGTGGGTGATGTCCATGAGTATTGGAAGAAATATGGAGTCGCTTTTCTGTGTCTCGGAGTCGAGGATTACAGTCGAGATTTCCCTTCTCGGTTCCATCACTCACCTCCCATGAATTCCATGCGGACGGTCTGGCCGCCGTAGGGCACGGACACAACGTAGTATGCGTCCGAAAGCTCCTCAGCCGTAAGCGCGGAGTCGTAATAAAGGACCGCCGTCCTGTATCCGTCCCAGTCAACCCTCTGGACGGGAAGGGGGGAGAACGTCCTTCCGCTGTCAACGGAATAGCGGACAAGGCTCGTTCCGTACTGGTCGTAGAAGTCTTCCTTTGTGGGCGGCTCCTGCGGCTGCTCCGTAAGGTGAAGCTCGATTGCCCCAGGTTCCACGTCAAGGAAATCCGCTGCGGGAACCTCCTCGCGGACGGTTATGTAGTCAAGGAACACCTGCACCCATGTCATGTGGACCTGGACGTAGCCTCCGTTCGGGGACCAGTTCGGAAGCCCGTTCGCCGAGATTTTGTAGACGGCGGTGCGCCCGCTGTCAGGCGAGCCTATGTCATGGAAATAGAATGGATGCGTTCCGTTGAGGGTTATGTATTTGAACCAGCTTTTCCAGGCCTCCCATTCGGTGAAGTGCCTTCCGTATGCGTCCGTGTGGTCACGGAAGAAGGAATCCTCCGTGTCGTTCGAGAACGTCATGGACACCTGAAAACGGTCGGGCACGCCGGAGCCGCGGAGCCGCGACATCTCCGAGCCGTTCTCGCTCTTGTCGTTCTCGACTCCGTTCTCCCCCAGCGTTCCGTTGGTTTCCGTCGTTACTATCCTGTTCACCCCGGTGGGCCAGCTTACAACCTTCATAGGTCGTAAGCCTTCCCCCATGATTTTTTTTTAGCAATCAGGCGTAGGAAGGAGTTCCCTCCCTTGCAAGGTCGCGTCCCGCAAGAACGTCGTCGTAGTCGCCGTCCATCATGGACTTCCTTACGATGCCGTTGACGACCACCTCAAGGTCAAGCTGCCCTGTGTCCCTGTTGTAGCTCCTGCGTGACTGCGACACGTTCAGCGGAGTTCCGCTCTGGTTCACGATGGAGAAGTTCACCGAAACGTCGCCCCCGTTTCCCCTTGTCAGGGAGGCGGGATCCTTCATCGCGAAGATGTAGTCGTCCGGCGCGGTGGAGAACACCCCGTTCGGGGAAAGTATCATGTCGTTCGTCTTCGTGACCTTCAGGGAAGAGACTTCCTCGTTTGTGGAAATCGCCTTCTTGTCGCGGAGGTTGACCTCGTAGTATTCCGCGTCGTCCCTCGCCTGTTTCAGAAGGTCGGCCAGGTTGTTCTTCAGGGCCTCAAGTCTCCTCATCTTTTCCTCGGACTCGTCCTTCGAGCTGTCGTTTGCATATCCCGAAAGAAGCCCGCTCGCGATTCCACCGAAGCCACCGGCGGCGGCAAGCCCAAGGCCGGCTGCTATCATACCCCAGTTATTTTCCATTGCGCCCGCTCCGATGAGCTTGAGACCTGCGTCCACGGCGGACTTGCTTATTGTTTCAATCATCGCGGCGGCCTGTCCCGCAAGGGATTTCTTGATGTCCTCCGCGCACTCCTCCTGAGTCATAAGGGAGTTCTCCATCTTGTAGAAGTTCTCCCCCAATTTCTTGGTGGTGGTCAGCAGGGCATCCCCCGCCGCAGCCTTCAAAGCGTTCTTGACCTCGTTGCCGAAGTCCTCCATTATTTGATTCATCTGCTGCATCGCAAGGACTTCCTTGATGGACTTCCCTGTAAGCTCCTCAAACGCCGCCGCAGCATCACCCGTGACAAGTCCCAACTCCTGCATTAGCTCTATCACCCGGGCGAGAGCCCCCTCGTCAACTATTCCATTTTCATCAACAAGGTCTCCGTTTTCTCCTGCCAGACCTCTCAATTCATCAATGGCTGCCTTTTTCTTTTCCGCGTCATTTCTTAATGTGGCCGCGTCATAGGCTTCCGGACTGCTGTTCTTTAGATTCTCCAGCTCCATCCTTTTGTCGGCCACAGTTCCGGCCTTGCCTTCCAGCAGCAAGTTTTCTTCTGGAGATAACACCCCGTCTGTCAGAGCCTTGGTCAACGTTTCCGAGAACTCCGACTCAGCCTTCGCAAGCTCGTCTATCGATTTTGCGATTTCCTCCGCATCGGCGGAGAGGTCCTTTGGGATATTGGAGGAGGCAAGGAGGGCACCTATCTTTGAGTCCATCCCGAAGAGAATTGAATCCATGTTCCTCTGGAGGTAGCTTCCGACCATCTGGTTTCCCCTGTAGCGGTCTTGGGCCTGTTCCCTGTCAAGCATTTCCTTCTTAGCAATGTTGCCTATTATCTGTGTTATGGAGTCTACATTGTTAGCAGTACCTCCCGCGTAGAGTCTTAAGGCATTTTTGTATCCCTCATCCCTTACAGATTTCTTCTGGCCCGCCTCCCCGAACTGTCTCGTCAGCCTGCCCATGACCTCCCCGAAGTCGAGGTCCGTCGGAAGTCCAAGCCACTCAAGGGACCTGTCCTCCCCCCACCAGTTGATGTGGTTTCTGGTCGGCATCCAGTCGTCCATTGCTCCAAACGCGGTGTCCTTCCATGTCTGTTCTTTCTCTCTTGTGTCCCATCCAAATGCCTCTCGGAACCTTGTTATCTGGTCGGCAAGCGTCGCCGTCTCCTTGGCGGCATCCTTCTTTGCAAGCTCATGGGTATTCCGGTCGAGGGCCTTTATGCTCTCCTTCATTCTTTCATTGAAGTCCGAGTAGATAAGGTTGAGCAGTTCCTGCAATTCTCCGATGGAGTTACCAAGCTCTCCTTTTTTTACCATCTCCTGGACCTTTTTCAGTTCGTCCGCTAGTTTGTTTTCCTCAGCAGTCTTTTCCCTTATCTTGGACTCGTACTCGACAGTCTTTTCAACCTTTGTCGATTCGGACAGGTACGTTAGTCTCTTTCCCTTCACGTTGCCGTTCATATCAAAGGAATAGCGTGCGTTCGCGATGTCGTTGTCGGATACGCCTTTTTCTTTCAGTATCTTATCAAGATCCCTCCAGCCTCCATTCTCGCGCCACTTGGCCATGGCTTCTGCTTGCTTTTGTGTCTGGAGATAGTTTATGTACTGAGCTTCTGACATAGGACTGTGGCTATTGTCGCTGTTCCATTTGACCAGGTCCTGTGCTCCCGCCTCAGTGAGTTTATTGTGATGTTTAGTTAAAAGTCCAATGTCCGTAAGGTATGCGTTCACGATGTCCCTGGGGTGGATTTTATGAGCCTTTAAAGTCCCGACATCCATATCGTACTCGGAAGCTGGAACTTCTTTCGTTTGCCCGCGGACTGTTTGTGTAATAGTTTTCGTGGTATCCTGGTTCAGCTTTTTTAAATCAATATCAAGTCCGTCCTTTCCTATGACGGAGGCCAGCAGAGGAAAAATTTTATCTGCATTGGGACTGTTCCTTATTATGTCGGAGAGCGTTTCTGTGTTTGCCTCTGAGAAGGTCTTGAGCTCATTGTTCAGCAGGGACGTAAACTCTTCCGCCTGCGAAACCGAATAGCTGTTTTTATTATAAGAATACGTTCCTACCTGGGCCTCCCCGGACCCCTGGTTCAGCTCCTGTATCCTCCCGTTGAAGATGCTGTCCATCTGCTGCACGACCTTCCGCATGTCCAGCTCGCGCTTCATCTTCTCGGCGGCCCGTATGGTCTCCTCCGTGAACCTGTAGGTTCCGTCCGCCATCTCCTGCGCGGCGAGCGTGAATCCCGTGCCGAGCTGTGCGGACAGGGAGGTGAGGTTGTCCCACGTGTCCCTCGTCGCGACACCCGCCATCTCAAGGTCGGAGAGAGCATCTATCTGCTGCTGGTATGCGGCTATGAGAGCGTCCTGAGTCTCCACGTTCCTCTTCGCGGCAAGCTCCTCCGCCTCCCTTGAGGCGGAAACCCAGTCGAACATTCCCTTGCCTCCGCTCATGCCCTCGGAGTTCTTCTCCAGTATGTCCGAAAGCTCCTTCAGCGACGCTCCGTTCTTCATAAGGGCCTTCCCGAGGGTGGAGAACATATCCCTTCTTGCAAAGTTTTTGGTGTACGCATCCATCACCGCCTTCTGCCCGGACAGCTGGACGCGGGAAGCGTCAACGCCCGTCGCCTGCGAGAGTATCTGCGCCCAGAGGTCGGCCTGCTTTCTCTTGTTGAGGTACTGTGCCTTCGACGCGTCGCGTGTCATCCTCGTTCCGGTGTTCTTGTATCCGGTCAATGCGGCCTGCGCCCTCTCGTCCCCGGAAGCCGCCGACTTTTCAAGGCTTTCCCCGATGACGTTTATGAGCTTTCCTATTTCCGTTATCTTGGTTTCGTCAAACTGTGATATATCGCCTGCAAGACCTTCCCAAAGAGACTTGAAATGCTCCAAAGTATCATTATCCAAGTATTCCGTAGGATTGGAATTTAAAAGGGATTCGTAGTATTCATTCAGGTTTGCTCTGAAGGTTTCCAGCGTTTCAGCACCCTGCTCACTTATGACCGTCTTGGTATTACCGAAACCGTCGTCAATCGGCTTGGTCAAATTATTGAACTCGAAGCTCATTTCCTCCGCCGTTGCGGTAAGGAGCTTTTCAGCCTCTACGAACTCCGTTATGTCCAGTCCGCCGAACTCGTAGTTCCCGGTGTCCTTGTTGTACGTCTTGTCGGCCATTTCGGTGATGCGTCCCTTGAGGACCTCATCTCTGCGGGCCTTCTCGTCCCTCGACATCATCTGAGCGAGGGGGGAGTTCTGCACCCAGTCGGTCTGGGCGGAGTTCATCCTGTTCTGGGCGGCCTCAAGGTCTCCGACACCCTTGGAGGTTATATCCACCCACTTGTCCACGGCCTGAGTCTGAGCGTCTATCCATGCGAATCCCTTCGAGAACACCTCGTTCGCGTCGTGCATGTAGCCGGCCATCTGCACGGAGGCATCCTGCGCGATGCTCACGGCATTTTCCCCGTCAAGGGGAGTTCCCGCCTGTTCCGCGTAGAAGGATTCCCTGCTGTTTATCTCGTTGCCGGCGGCATCATGGAATGCCGCCCACAGCTTCTCGAAGTCGAAGTCCTTGTTGGCGGTCGCGAAGCTTTCTTCCAAAGAATCTCTTGCCTTTTTTTCTGCATAGGCGTTCAGGACGGACTGTTTGTTCTCCAGTGCATCTTTTCTTGACAGCCCCATGTCGCTGACACCGAAAGTAATGGCCTCCTGTTCCTGATTGAAGTCATCCAACAGTTCGGACAGAACTTCGTCCCGTTTCTTCTTGAAGTCGTTCCATGTTCCCGCAAGCTCCCCCCGGTCAAGGTCCTGCTCTGAATAGATGGACAGGTTTGCCTTTTCAAGACGTGCCTTCGCCCTCTCGTACCTAGAGATGTTCGCCTGCGCGGACTTTGACCATGAGTCGCCGTTCAGTATTGTGTTTGCCTCGTCAAAGAGCTTGTCGGACTCCGAGAAGTTTCCTTTTGCCTCGGCCTCGTTCGCTTTCTTTATCAGCTCCGCGTATTTCTTTTCCGCCTTCTCGGCGGCCTCGGAGTCCTTCTTGTCATTGACTTTCTTGAAATGCTCCTCCACGTTTTGGTTTATGTTTTCTACTGCGCCGAGGAGCTTTGAGAATATTGAGTTTTCTCCGTCAAATCCCAGGTTTGTTATCCCCCTTCCTATCTCCGATTGCGCCATCTGCTTCGCGTCGGAGAGGTTTTGCATCCTCGCCTCCACGGTGGCGGCCCCCTTCTTGGTGGCCCCCTCGAACATTCCTCCGTTTGTGGTCAGCATCTCCACCATCTTCTGGAAGTCCGCGCTCTTGATGTTTCCGGCCTGGAGCTGGCTCCTTATCTGAGTCCTGTCAATCCCCGTCGCCTTCGACAGCGCGGAGTAGGAGGCCACGCCGGCGTTCGCAAGCTGCCTCATGTCCCTTGCCGTGACGGTGGTGGACGACATGACTCTTGAGTACACGTCCGTGATTGACTTGAACTTCTCCTTGTTGCCGGAGGAGAGGTCCCCGATGGACTTCAAGGTGTCCATAAGGTCCGCGCCGTACACGCCCGCCTGCTTGAGACCTATCGCGCCCTGAGTCATGTCCGCCACGCCGAACGGACTCTTCTTTGCGTAGGCCTCAATCTCCTGGAACATGCCGGAGGATGCCGACTGAGAACCGAACACCACGCCGAGCTGAGTCTGGAGCGACTGCACCTGCTCGTAGGCCTCGACGCTCTTCTTTCCGAGGTCGACCACCGCCTCTCCCATCTTCACTACGCCGGAAACGGCTATTCCGATGGGACCCGCGAACTTCGCTATCCCGGCGAGTCCTCCAAGAACTCCTTTTCCGGCGTTGGACTTGGCTATGCCTCCAGCAGCGATGGCTCTGTCGCTCGAGCTCCCCTTTATCCTGTCGAAGAGCTCCTTCCTTCCCTTCCGTGTCAGCCCGCCGCGGAGCCCCTTCATGTCCTCCGACGTAAGGCGGTCCGTGAGCTCTCCTCTTCCTATCTCCTTGTTCTTGAGCTTCGCGTAGAGGTCGTCCTTGCTCAGTACGGCCTCCTCTTCCTCAAGCTCCGAGTTGACCTTCTGGAGAAGGTCTGCGAAGGCCTGCGTCTGCTGGATGGCCTCCTTGAAGGTGTCCCCGTCCCACACCGCGTCGGTCTTCCACACATCGGAGACTTCCGGCCCGGACACCTTGAGGGACTTCATAAGGGCGTGGTTGAAGTTCGCGGACGCAAGGGAGTCGGAGAAGGCCTGCCCGAACATCTTCCCGGGGTCGAACGACATCTTTCCCTTCGAGAACTGGCCCGCTCCTATCGCCGCAAGGTTCTTAAAAATGTTTGACGAGCCGTTGGGGTCCATGTACTCCAGATTGTCGCCTCCGCGTCCAATGCGGGCCGCCATCCTTGCCATGCGGAGGTCCTGCTCCTCCTGCCTCATGCGGGTATTCTTTTCCGCCGACCTCGCTATCTTTCCATAGCTTGTGTTGCCCTTCGCCCCCTTCAGGAACATCTCCCTCAGCTCGGGGTCATTGTCGAACGCCGACAGGGGTATCTGCTGTCCGTTCAGCTTGACGGTTCCACGGCGGGACCCGGAACCCTTTGAGGACTTTTCTTCCTTTACCGCCTCCCGTATCTCCTGCGCGGTCTCGTTGAGCCTGTCCACCGACTCCTTTGTGTCGGCCTCCCTTTTCAGTGTCTCCGAGAGTCCATCCGCCTCGTCCCCGACGAACTTCTCCCCGGCGGCCTCCAGCATGTCCAGGAACTGGTCCTCCGCGTCGCCATCCTGTTTCATGGACGGTCCACGTCCGCCGTTCTCGTATTCCTCCAGAATCTCCAGAAGCCGGGCCGAGGCCTTGCTTGCGTCGTCCACCCTGCCTGCCATGGACGACTCCATCCCTTCGAGGGGTCGCTCCAGCTCCTCCAGCAGCGACCTTATTTCATCGGGGGTGGTGGCAGGCGCATAGACAGGTTTCTCCCCGGAAGAGGCCTCTACGTCATTTTCCTTGGAACGCTCCCCTTCGGAACGGGGGGACACTTCTGAGGTCTTCAGGACCTCGGGAATCGTGGCCCTGATTGCGTCAAAGATTCCCTTGACCTCGTTCTCCAGCTCCCCCCTCTTGAGGAGACCCCTGGGCAGGGGGGATTCCGGAGCGAGGCTGTCGACATCGGACTTGAATTCCGCGACAAGTGCGGACAGGGCCCTCTGTTCGTTCTGGTACTCCCTGGAACCCGGCGAGAGGACCCCGAAAGGCCGCTGGGCCTCGATTACGGGAAGGGGGGTCTCGTCGTCGGGCATGGACTCAAGGGGAGCGTCCCCGGGCTTTGCCTTCGGCTCCCGGAGATGCCTCACGTTCCTCCCCACCTTGTCCATGGCCCTCTCCATGGAAATCGATATGGAGTCCACCATGTCCCGGAACTCCTTGCCCGTCTTCGGAGTTATATAGAAAAGCTCGTCAAGAGCGGCCCCCAGTCCCCTCAGTTCCCCGGCCTGCGCCTCCACCCTTCCCGAGAGGGCCATAATCTGGTCCACCTCCCCATTGCTGAGGGGCTCCTCATCCACTTTCCCCATGGGATGATGCAGGGTCAGGTGCTCCGTGACAGACATTCCCTTCATAGTGGCAGGCTGGGTCTTGTCGGCGGGGGGGGAGTTCTTCATTGCCTTTGCGGCGGCCTCGGCCACACCTTCCTTCACGGCCTCCCCGACATCCGCCTCCGAGATTTTCTTTGCCAGCACGTCGCCGGCATCGTCGAAGGCTTCCCTCAGGGGGGAAGCCTCGGTGTCCTTCGGCCCGTTCTTTTTCTGGGTGTCAGGGTGCGGACGTTCTTTCTTTGTTCCGTCACCCCCGGTCCTGAAGTCCCGCTTTGCCTCCCTGAGCAGGGCCGCTATCTGTTTGGCCGCCTCCCGGAAATCCTCAAGACCTCCCTCCATGTCGTTGGCGTAAAGCTTTTCCCCCGCCCCCTGGAGCTTGAATCCGGCGGGCTTCAGCATCTCCTTGTACGCCGCAATATTTTTTCCGGCCCCCGTCGCCCCGTCCGGTCCGATTCCGCTTCTTATAAGGTTGAAAAGGTCCTCAAGGTCCTTCCTTGCCTTCCCGATGTTCTTGAGATTAAAATTTTCGAGGGCCTTGATTCCTTCCGGCGTTTTGTCCATCCTGCGTATGGTGCTGTACGCAAGGTCAAGGTCGTGCGCCGCCATCTCAAGTCCCTTTGCGTTTGGATTCAGCGCAACCTTGGAGGCCTTCTCTATACATGTAAATTCAAATGCCATGTCCTTGACCAGCTTCCACAGCTCCTCAAGCCTTTTCTGCGCGTTTCCTCCAAGGTCAATTTCCAGTTTGCCCATAAATCAGCTCCTCCCTTCCGTCCTTATATGGAAAAGGCCGCCACAGCATTTGTCGTGGCGGCCAAACTCTCCCTTCTTCTGTTCTCTATGCTCTCATGTAGTTCGCCGGGTCGCTGGAGAAGTCGAGGACCCCGAGCCGGATGTCCGCGTTCTCCTTCATAAGCCGCTCGAAAAACTCCGGGGTGCAGTCAAGGGGCTTTCCCCCCAGCTCAAGTTCCCTGCCGGACTTTCCCCTCATTCCTACCACGCTCCGGGCTATGCGCCTGCACACCGCGTCGCGCTCCGCCATCTGCTGTCGGGCGGGGTCCTCCAGCTTCATCGCCTCCTCGTGGGCGCGAAGATATTCCGCGCCGGCGGCGATAACGGTATCCGAACCCTTGCCGAGAACCTTCAGCTCAAATCCCGCCGGCTCCCCGCCGACCTCCGGCTCGAACCATGCGCCCTCGTTCTCCCTTGTCGTTATGAAGAACCTTGCCACGTCGATGGCTCCGGGTCCCTTTGCGGTGTCCTTCTTCTTAGTCATGTCAACCTCCATGGTTATTCTCTTTTCCGGGCGGGCCGTCAAATTCCGCTATGGCCTCCCTCGCCCAGTGTGCCATTCTTAGCAACAGTTTTTTTTCAGCAAGCGAAAGGGGAGGGGAAAGGCACTCCACATAGTCGTTCACGGTCGAGAACGTGAACACCACGTTCCCCGTCATCCCGTCCCTCGGCGCGTTCCCCCATACATACAGGAACTGAGAGAAAATCCATCCACATCCCTTCGGAATCTCCGGGTCGCGGAACTTCCCGTAGTACGAATCCCGCTCCATGAGCGCGTTGAACCTGTCCCTCCCGAACTTCTTCCTGAAGTCCTCCCGGCGGTCCACGTTCCTGACCCCATGCTGGGGGGTCTCGGTCATTTTTCCTGTCTTCCCGTCCCTGGTCTGCCTTTTTACGGTGTGGGGGTAGTAGAGGAAGAAATACTGCTTGACAGCCCCCCTCAGTCCTTCCTCGTCATAAAATTTTCAGTCGCCATGAACGCGGAGAGAAGCTGCGAGCGAATCACCCGCGACCCCGCGAGAATCGCCTCCACGTTCTGCCTTGAGTACGAAAGGGGCTTCCCGTCAATAAGAATTTCCTCCCCCCCCTTGGGCCTTATGTCCACCACCATCGCCGCTATCCTCTTTACAAGCGCGTCCCGTTCAAGGTGGGACTTCTTGACGGAATCCTTCTCGCCTTCCGCCACAGAAAGCTCCTTCTCGTACAGCTCCCCGGCAAGCACAGCCGCGTCCGAGGAATTTCCAAGGAGCCTGAACTCTATGCCTATGCCAAGCTCCTTTCCGTCCTTCTTAACCTTTGGCTCAAACCAGATGCCCTCCTCCTCGTTCCTTGACGTGAAGAAATCCGCTATGTCGATTGCCATTGCATCCTCCCAAAAAAAGGGGGAGGGGATTCCCCTCCCCGGAAAGCGTCAGTCCTTCTTGGACTGGTCCTTCTCCTTGATGAACCTTGCGCACACCGCAAGGGCGGCGTTGCCTACGATTGTCACGCTTCCGCCGATTGCCGTCGCAAGCTTTGCGTCAACCTTTCCCGTCGCACCGAGGAACACGAAGATTCCGTCGGCGATGACCTCAATTCCCGTGACGATTGCCGTCACCAGATCAAATACGTTCTTTGTCATTTATTGTCCTCCAAACGGCGGACTCCTTACGGAACCCGCCTCTTTTATCATTCCGTCACGGTCACTGTCACGGTCTGTTCTGCCGTTGCTGTGTCCGTTCCAAGCGTGTTGGTCGCGACGACCTTGTAGGTCACAGCACCAACGTCGTCCGTCGAAGGAGTGAACGTTGCGCCCGTCTCCCCGGTCAGGGCGGTGTCGGTTCCTCCGCTGGTCGTGTACCACTGGTATGTCACCGTTCCGCCGTCGGATACCGTTGCCGTTCCGTCAAGTGCCGTTGCGGTGTCTCCCTGGGTGTAGGAAACGTCTGCAAGCACGTTCGTGAAGTCCGGTGTCTCGGCTTCCGCCGGAACAGGTTCGGACTCCGCGACCTTGACCGTGAAGGTCATGTCCGTGGTCTTGTCGGTGGCCGAGCTGATCGTTATCTCAGCGGAAGCCCCTTCCGAAGCTCCTGCGGCGACGGTGATTGTCGTTCCCGACACTGAGACCAGAGCCTCGTCCGAGCTGGAGACCTTGATGTCCCCCGCAACGAGGTCGTCCACCGACCTGTAGAGGAGGTTCCTTTCCGCTCCCGGACCGGATGAAGCCGCAGCCGTGAAGACGTTGATGGAGTCTCCTGGCTGCACGGCGACATAGCCGTTGGAATAGGAAGCTTCCTTGTAAGCGTCTCCCATCCTCATGTAAGGGATGACCTGCTCAATGGTCGCGGAGCTTTCATAAGCGTCTCCGTTCACGACTACGCGCACCTTGATTGAGTCTCCCTCCACGATGTTGGAAGACAGCTTGAGGTCGGCCTGGATCGCTCCGTCGTCGTCAATGCGTGCGTTGAGGAACTGTGCGCCGTCGTCCTGGGTGCTGTTTCCCTCGGAGTCAATGACGTGGACCTCCGCATTTCCGAACACGTAGAGTCCGTTGGTGTTGTCAGCGTCAACGTAGTCCGCGTCGGTATAGATTGGGTCTCCCTCTCCGTCAACGTAGACCGGGTTGCCGGAGCCGTCGTCGTTAAGCTGGTTGCGGTCGAGCGGAACGGACGGGTAGAGCGTAAGCTTTACTGTGTCCGTTCCCTCTCCCCTCACGCCCTCAAGGGCATCCTCAACGTCGAACTTGATTTTCCGGATTTTTGGAATCTCAAGGCGGAGGCAGCGCACCGCCATTTCGCCGTAGGAAGTGTAGGGAAGGTCAAGGCTTATAGGCTGTTCCGCGTCCTTTGTTTCCGTAGGCGCGGAAATGGTCGCCTTGAAAATCTGGAACAGGTAGATGATGTCCGGGTCCTCCTTGTCGATGAAGGCGTAGAGGATTTCCGCATCCTTGTTCTGGCTTGCAAGGTTCTTGAGGTCGTCGGCTCCGTACTTCCTTCCGGTGGAATCCCTCTCGCCGTCCGTGAAGTAAGCGGTGATGTTGCCCGTGACCGCCAGCGACGGAGACAGGTTCGCGATTGCGTTCTTCACGAAGATTGCGTAGATTGCCTGGAGGTTGTTGTTCAGGTCCATGGTGAGTCCTGAACTAAACTGGAGCTGGTGTCCGTTGACGTAAAGGAAACCGTCCATTGCCGTGAACTGGTCTGTCTCGGTGCTCTTGACCGTGGACTTCGCGGCGGCGATGAACTTCTCGGCTGCGTCGCGGCAGTCGGTGGAGAAGTAGTCCTCCTCGTCTCCCGTTCCGTCGTAGGCGGCGACGGACTTTTTGTCGGCCATCTCCTCCGCCATGCGGGTCTTTCCAGTCTCCTGCCTTTCGGTGAAGTAGTCCGGGTTGTTCGAGCCGTTCATGGAGAACGAGCCTGTCACAATCGCGTTGACGGTGACGTTGAGGTTCAGTTCACCCATCTCGACGTGACGGAAATTCTGGTAGCGGACCGCGCTGTCCGTGATAGGGATGCGGCTCATCGCCGCGTACTTCACCGGAGTGTTTCCGATGTGGAGCTCATGCGCGACAAACTTTCCGAGAGGGTTCTTCGCCCTCTTTCCGATTTTGTCAGCGGAGACCTTGATGAGACCGTAAGGGTCCTGGGCTGTTCCCGCCTCGTCCCCCGTAAAGAGTAGGGGAACCTGCGACACGCGTTTTCCCTTGAGGGTTTCGTCGTACCACTGGTTGTAGGTTCCGTCGTCGCCGTTGACGTGAATGAAACCTTTCGGTGTCATGTAGTCCTTGGTGATGAGGTCCTTCTTTCCATCCTGGAACCACCGAATCCATTTGTCGCGGAAAACTCCCTCAAGCTGGTCGTCGAAGGTCTCCGGAGAGAATTCGATGTCGAGGTTTCCGCTGGAACTTGCGGCTCCAAGCTTGACCTTGGACGCGGTTCGTCCGTGGCGGAGTTCCGAGGATGTCAGCTCCTCGTTGGTTCCTGCAAGCCCGTCCCCGGTACGTCTCGTAAGAAACGGGTAGTCCCAGAGGCCGTGCTTCTTCAGCACCCTTCCATTGTTGTCGTCCTCGTGGTCATTTATCTCACGGGACAAATAAAAGTCGCTTGACGAGCCGGCGGGAAGGTCGAACGTCGGCTCCAAGTCAGCCATCTGTGTTGGCATAGTGTCCTCCTGTGTTCAGCAGAAGGCACGGTGAGGTATGCCGTTCTAGTTGCTCAGGTCCGCCTGCCACTCTATCGTGACCGGCAGACAGCAGAAATCGTCATAAGTCTGCATTGCGGAAGTATTTCTGTAGCACTTATGGATTCTTATTCCGTCAAAGACAGTTCCCCTTTTGAACGCCGCCGCTATGTCGTTGTAGCACGTGTCCATCGCGGAACTGCCGAAATCGTCGTCCTCGTCGGAATCCGCCTCGTCATCAAGCGAGGTGTCGTCCTTCGGGACGCATATATTTATCTGGAGGACTCCCGTCCACCGGTTCCTTCCCCCGTTTCCCAGCTCCTGCTGGTAGGGAATTCCCGGGAGGAAAAAGAAATCCAGCCAGTAAAGGTCGTCGGGTCTTTCAAATGCGACGTTGGGATGCCAGTTGATTTTCCAAGCGTCATCCCCCTCAACGTACTGGGGGAGGGCTTCCTTGAAATGTTTCTTTATTTTTTTCTCAACGTAGGTGTCAGACTTCGGCCTCTGGCCCATCACCTTGCATACAACCGGCATGTCAACCTCCAAGCCTGAAAGAGTTCCAGAGCTGCATAAAATATGAGTCGTTGGTGTAGCGGTGGTAATCCATATACCCGGAAAGGTCCTCGTCCACCTTGCCACTGTAAGGCTTAAGGAAAATCTTCGCGGTGTCCATGTCCTTTCCTTTTCTCGCGCAGCAATATTTCTTGCCACCGATGGTCACGGTTCCAAATATCCAGCCCTTCGAGGATTTGTTCTTTTTATCCTTGGACATCGAAGTTTTTTTACGTTTCTCGTCAGGAATAACACATTTTGTGTCCTTCAGTCCGTCTATCGTGACAACACTCTTGAGTCCCCTGCGCCGGTCGCCTTCATCCTTCTTTTTTTTCTCCTGCTTTTCCTGTCTTTCAAGCTTTCTTTTCTCCGCCTTCTCCTGCCTGACGCGTATCTTCTCCAGCCTCTTCCTTTCCTTCTCATCAATCTGGGCCTGCATCTCGGCAATTTCCTTGTCCATCTCTTCCCTGTATTCCCTGAATATCTTTGGCTCCAGCTTTAACCTTGCCTCTTCCCTCAGCTGCTCCGCAGTCTTGCGAGTCCTCAGCTTGGGATTCATACGGTCCGACACCATCGCCTCCAGAACGTCCTTTTCATTGAACAGCCTGCCATTGTAGTTCCTGAAATAGTCCGCCACAATTTCAGCCGCCCTGGAGTCAACGTTTTCCGGCAGGTACGCGGAAAAACCAAGAGGCTCCTCCTCCGTCTCTCCCTTTCTCTTGCCGCGAAGGATTTCACGTCCCGTCGCGGGAACCTCGTCCGAAAGCCTTCCCGCGTTGGCAAGTTCCATCTGAGTTATCCTTACAAAACCTCTGGGAGCCTGCACGGAATACCCCCCGGCGATGCCATGGTATCGTTTTGCCCCCTTGTGAAACTCCCTGCTTTCCTGCGTCCTGTAAAGACCGAACTCAAGCTGGCGGCATCTCTGGTTCATGTTGAAGATGTTCATGTCCACTATCTCCCTGCCGCCGTTCGCCTTTTTCATTGTGTCCGCGACCGCCTTCCATCCCGCTCCGGTGACATTTTCAAAACTTGTCCCTCCAAAATCTTTCACGCCAAGGGTCACGGAGGAGCCGTCTGCATTTATCAGTTCTATGTACCAGTCGTTTCTCACCACGTCATTGTCGGCCTTGTGCTGCGAATAAGAATTTTCCAGCACAACGCTTTTCTGGATGCCTTTGCCGACTATCTTGAGCCTGTACTTTTTCTTGTCCTCAAGGTTTACGTGCCTTGTCACCACGTAGTCTTCGTCGTAGGGAGTCCTTGAGACGATTCTGAAGAACGCTGTTCCGGCGTACTGGTACTTTTTTTCAACATCCCCGCCAAGACCGTCAAGGCTGACCGGCGCGACCTGCTTTTTCATCGCCACCCGTCCGGCGGTCTTCGCGGCGTTGTTGGAGGAATACACCTCCGTAGATATTTTCTTTTTCGCGGCATCCTTCTCGTCCTTCTCCGCTTCTGCATGTTCCGCAAGCCATTCTTTGTACTGCTCCTCAATCAGCCTCTGGACTTCTCCGGAGACGGACTGCATTATGAGTCTCTTTACGGATGCCTTGCCCCCAGTTCCGTTCAGTTTCTCGGCCTTTGTCGTGTATGCGCCGTTGGGGTTCGACATAAGGAACTGCGCCTTCAGACTGCTTCCCACCATCAGCCAATCCTCCTCACCTGTATCACGAACACGACGTTCGTCCTTGCGTCCGGCGAGACCTGTCCGACTGATATGACGGAATAGCGCACGCCACCCGCCGTCAGGACTTCGTTCAGCTTTTCGCTCGGCACGAAGTCCGGGTCGTCGAAGCTTACGACCGCCTTCATGTCCCCCGCCTTGATGATGGTCTCAGTGGAAGAGGGGAACTCCGAGCTGTACTTTCCGAGAACGCCGGATCCCCGGAATTTTTTTACAGCTACGTCCGTTTTCTTCCCGGTGGAAGACCTCCCTTTGGATCCCTGCGGAACCTCCACGAAGATTTCCTGATTGCCGAGTTCGTCCAGCACGTCAGCCTTGATTTCATCCGCAAAGCTTTTCCAGTCGGTAGCCATCAACACCACCTCGCGAGCTGGTTCACGGTGTTCCTTTCCCCGTCACGCCAGTACAGTCCCCGGAGCATGGAGTCGAGGGACTGGAAGGAACTCGTATAGTCAACCTTGAATTCCTTGTTGGAGAAATACTCCTTCTCGATTTCCGCCACGTCAGCCTTCTTCCGGCTCTTCTTCAACGGACCGTCTGCGTCCCTCTTCAGGAAAAGCGTGTACTGGTCAACGACCTGGAAGGCCGCCTCGCAGACCGCACGCCTGAGCCGTTCGGGAATCTCCCCGTCAAGCAGGAACCCGTCGGAGTCCATTATGTTGACGCGCGGGAATGACAGGGACTGGTCCCTGAATTTTCTTGACCCCTTCCACTGGAAGAGGCTGTCAACGTAATCGGTGGCCTTTATCACGGCAGCCGAGCGGACATACCTTGACTGGGAAAGCCATGTGTCCCAGTTGCGGTTCCTTGCGTAAAGGTCCGCATAGCTGACGGAGACATAGGAGTTTGCATCGGCAAGCCCCCTGCCGTCCTCGACTGCAATCCTTGCCTCGTATTCGGTCGTCTCCGCCATGCCTTTCTACTCCTTGCCTCCGGAAACGAAAAGTTCCTTCGGCTTGCCGTCCTCGGCTTCTTCCCCGGTTCCGGCTTCGGCTTCCTTCCTGAAATCCTTATCCTTCTTCGGGTCCTTCTTTCCCTGCTGAGGCTCCTTCTGGTCCTTTACGGGAGCCTCCCGCCATCCGCGTCTCTTGTAGCTTTCAAGGGCCTCCTCCTGCGCGTCGCACTCAAGGGGTCCTCCGGCATGTTCCGGGACGGAGCGTGTAAGGTGAATGGTCTTCATATATCCTCCAAGCAGAGCGGGGGAGAAAACTTCCCCCGCATTTGTCATTCCTTTTCTCAGCCGAGAAGGATTGCCACGTTATCCTTCTTTGCAACAGTCGCGCCGTATGCGATGCCGATTTCAAGCACGTTCTGGCGGTGCTGCTTGTAAAGACGGGCCTCGAACTGGATTCCGGTGTACGGATCAGTGACGATCTCAACTCCGACGGCTGAATCTCCGTCCCTAGGAGCTGAAGGCAGGCGAGTTCCAAGCACGATTGCGTTCTTCTGGAACGCGACGCATGGAAGGTAGCCGCCGCCGAGAGTGACAGCCGCATTGTCCGCAGCATCCGCAAGGAGTCCCGGATTTCCGATTGTAAGGCTTGTCGGGTCGGTTCCGCCCACGTTGACGACGTACTTGTTGGTGTCGCCCGCAATCGTGATGATGTCGCCCGGAAGGACGGTTCCTGTTCCGGTGTCAACGTCAAGGATGCGGGTTCCCTTCTCAATGCCGCCGGACTTGTTGATGAGAAGTCCTGTAGCGGTTCCCGCGGTATGTCCGACAAGACCAGCCGAGTCAAACAGACCGAAGCCTGTGATCGGGCTGTTGAGATATCCTGTGCGGAGGAAGTCCGGGCTTCCGGCCTCGTTTGCCTTCAGGAGGATTGTCTGCATACCGCGGAGGTTTGCCATTGCGGTGGAGTTGACCACGAGGTTGCGGTCAGTTCTCGGCGCACCGTTGTCGTCAAGGATTTTTGCGAGGTTTGCAAAGTCCATGAGGTTTCCTGCCGTTCCGAACGGTGTCGTTCCTGCCGTTCCGACGGCGCGAGTGCCTCCGGCGACTGCCTTTTCTGCAAGGTATACCTCCATCTCGTTGATGAGCTGACGGTATGCGCTCTGGATTTTGCCGATGACCACGGCATCATAAGTACCCGATGCAGAAAGACCAAGGTCTTCCTCGCCTGAGAACTTGATGGGCACGTAGCGTGACTTCTCGATGGTGAATACGACCTCATCTGTCGCTCCGTCGCCTTCGTCCTTGCTTGAGTTGCCCTCGTAGGTGTCCCTCGGCTTGTCGCTTGTGACGACGGGACTGCGGACTTCCTGTCCGACCTTGACGCGGGTCTCCACGGTGTTGCGCGATACGGACGGGATGAATCCGGTCAGCTCGCGGTTGAAAGTGTCAAGGGCTGCGTAAAGCGGCCCGATAAACGGTGTGATTCCTTCAGTAGCCATAAACGCTACCTCCTGTTAGTCAGTAATTTTCCATCCCTCCCTTGCGGCCTCAACTTTCTTCTGAGGGGGGAGGGCGTTGAACTCCGCCCTGGACATCGTTTTTCCTGCCGCGCTTCCCGTCCTTGAGCCGCCTTCCGCTCCGGCTCCCGACGAGTTGAACAGCTTGAAACGGCTCCCGGCGGGAGTCTTCAAGAATTTGTCAAGGCGGGTGGCTATGTCGTCTCCCGACTTGTCCACGGACAGGAAAAGCCTGCCCGCGTCTGTATCTATGGGGGCGAAATTGCGTCCCCCGTCACCGAGAATCCAGTTCTCGACCACGGACATCGTTTCCGGTGCGACGTTGTTCTTGTCAGCCGCCTTGCGGAACTCCTTCACCATGTCGTTGTACAGGTCCTTCTTCTTGTACCCGTCGATGGTCGCCGTAAGCTCCGCTATGCTCTTGGTCTTCTCCGCAAGCTGTGCGTCGTAGCCCTGCTTGAGTATTTCAAGCTGGTTGTCAAAGAACTTCTTTGACTGCTCCGGGTCCTGGTTCTTCAGCTGCTCCTGGTAGGACGCAATCTGCGACTGCAAGGATTTTTCCGTCTCGGAGAACTTCTCCTGGTCCGCCACCATCTTGTCCTGCAATGTCTTCTTCTCAGCCTTCAGCTCTGCGTTCGTGTTCTTCAGTCCCGCGACATCCGCGCTGATCATCTTGAAGAGGTTGTCAGCCGTTTCCCTCACCGTGTCCGTAATCTCGCCATCAGCTCCTGCGATGGTCCTCTGAATGTCTTCTGCCGTGATTGCCATAATCTGTTGCTCCTGCAAGTTTTCGAGGGGACCACGCTCCTGCATGGACTGCTCCCCTTGCGGGAAACTCCAGCGGAACATTTTTTTTTTAGCAAACCGGAAATGCGAAAATAGACAAAAAAAGCGGCCGGAACTTTTTTCCGACCGCTTCTGGAGCGTCTTAAGATCTTGAAAGAAGGGAATAAAGCAGAACTTCACTGCGCTTCACTGTAGATGTCGAACACCCAGCACCGCCATTTCCTTCCTGTCTCTATGCACATCCTTATGTAGCCCTCCTGTATTTTTGTCCGTGCGGAGGCTTCCCCAATGTCTCCAAAGACTTCAATACTGTTAGTGGGAAGGAACGTGCCGATTATTTTTTCTTGAGTAGAGGAGTTCCCCTGAGCTTCTATTTTTTCTGCCACGGCAAGACCTCCGTTTTCTTAGTTTTGTTAGTTCCAAGAATGCCTGCAAATTCAGTTGCAGGCAGCTTTTTGACAACCTCAGTTTGCTTACGTCTGTTCCTCACTTCCAAACAGAAAATTCTTTATTTCCCAATACTGCTTGCCGTCTGCGACCATACATCGGACCATATCCTCTCGTCTTGCCAGCTTTTCAAGCGTCTCATCCGACAGGGATTCCCTGTCAACCTTGTTCGGGAGTCCGAGAGACCTGTTTACCATTGCGGAGTAATTCGAGTACCCATGTCCGTGCATACGTTCATTCTCTCCGCTTTCTTTAATGGTGTCCGTAAAGCTTTTTCTAATAAGCTTCCCTTCCATCCGGTACTCTCCGTGCTTCCGCAGGGAGGGCAGTACCTCACCTGTAACCCATGCACGGAAAACTATTGCGGTCTGCTTGCGGCTTGCAAAAATCAGCTCGTAAAGCCAAGATTCTGGAATAATCGTAACTTGATGGGTGTTTTTACCATCTTTTAACGAAATATTCTTGCATTTTAGCATTTTTCCACTATAGCTTGAAACTATAGTGGAGTTTTTGCTTTGCCAATCTTCAACAACTTGCATACGCTGTTTTAATTTTGCGATTGCATCTGCACTGTTTTTTATTCCTAAGCAACGACAAACTTGCGCCGCAAGAAACCACGGTTCCCCGTCCTTATCAACAAATCCTCTTATTTCGCCGATAGTATCAGCTTTGAAGGTCTGCAAATCATTTGCGTACATGTTATTACCTCGTGTTTCTATGATGTACAGCCTAATCGCCAGAGGTTTAGATGGCTTTCAGCTGTGAAGACAATTAACTTCACAGAATTTTTTTTAGCAAAAAAAAAAGACGGCCCTTTTACAGGCTGTCTTGGTTCATACAAAGAAAAACCGTTCGGAAATCTCAATATGTTTGTTACTCGACAATCTTCCAGTCGTCGGCAAGCATATCGGTCTGGCTTGCAAGCCAGCCGACCACAATGGTTTCCTGAGCGGTCTTCATGCAGACAGAATCCACGCAAGGAGGCATACCCTCCGAGCAGATGCAGCTCGTCAAGTCGCTTCCCGGAGCAAGGAACAAAAACATCCCCTTTCCGTTCCAGCCCTTACGGGCGACCTTTTTGCCGTCCTTCAGTGCTTCAAGCGCATCCCCGAACGTCATTGAGCTGTCATTGGAAGTCACCTCAAGCTCTTCAGTCGGAACGAATTCCCCGTCCTCATTCCTGTAGTACAGGTCAAGGTCCATGCTCATTTTCCTTCCGTTCACGTTGACAGAAAACATGTCTTCACCTCCGTTACCAGACCATAGAATCAACCACGGTTTTCGTACTGTCCAGTGCCTCCTGCATATCGGAAAGCATTTCCTTTGCCTCCTTTGCTGTCGAGCAGGGCTTCATCATCGCAAAAAACATCTGCTGGAAGTCATGCTTCCGGCTCTGATTGTTTCCTCCGTTCCTCATTCCATAGAGCATCCCAGCAAACAGGGGGAACATGGAATTGTCTGGAGCAAATTCCTCTTTGATTCCAGGAACCACATCTTCTTTTTTCAATGCGGGCTTTCCGCCCTTTGCCGCAGTTTTTTTTACTGTTGCCATATATCTCCTTACCACGCTTCCGCGTGGATTTTCCCCTAAACCGTTACACCGTCCCTATCCATTTCAGGTTTCTGTCCTGCAAGAAGGGGCTTCTTCTCATTTGCGTCGGCGTTGTATTTTCTGCAAGCTTAAGACAAGTCTCGTACCTCTTAACCTGTGAGGTGTCCTCACAGGTTAAATAAACCATGACATTTCCCTTCCGTTCATTTGGCAACCTCGTATGTCTTTGCGAACACATCGGGCTTACACGGATAGAACTCTCCGTTCACACCTTTGATGATGTAATCTCCAACACTGGCTTTCATGTCGCCTTCCAAAGTCGGAATGATAATTTTAACCTTATTTCCGTCATAGTCACAAACGACTTTCAGAGGGTCAAGTCCGAACTTTGCAGAATTGAGAGCTATAAGGCTTTCAGTGCTTCCGTCAAAAAGTACGGCTTCAATCTTTACAGGCTTCTTTGTGTATTCACCGAAATATTTTGCAAGAGCCTTTTCTTCATTCTGTTTATCAAGTTCTGTATTTATCATACGCTACTCCACAAGACCTTTTTCAAACAAACGTTGACGAAGTAGATAACCTTCAAGTTCCCACACTTTTTCAACGGCATTGTCCTTTGCGATACTCTGTCCGAGTTCTTTGTCAAAGTTTTTCGGGTCAACACAAGCAGAAAACCCAACAACCGTAAACCCATTCTTCAATGTGAGCTGACATATTGTTGTCCTACCGTCATTCAAGATGGTATAATCCTCTTCCTTGATTGTGCTTAAGACATCATCTTTTGTAAGCTTTGTTTTTGGTTTCTCCAATCCCTTGCTCTCCATGAAGGAATTTAGTTTGCTTTCGGAATCGCCTACCGCAGCCTCAAAGCCCGATTTAAGGATGACATCATTCTTGTCGGTGTCAATGCTTGCAACAAGCTCCTTCGTATCCTGTCTGAAAATAGTGTAAATCATAGTCTGTCTCCTTGGTAAATCATAAGGAAATTTTACGATACGGATTTTTTTTTAGCAAAAGAATGAAAATGCTCTTGATATTTTTACTGAATGGTGTACAACGTTTTTTTTGCATGGGGCATGTTCCCACGTCCATAAACGAGAGCCACCGTTACGGTGGCTTTTATTTTTTAAAGTAATTCTTCCTGCGATTTGATGCAAGTGATTTCAGAAATGACGGGAAACGGAACTACGAAGCCGTGTGGGTTCTTTGAACAGGATAATTCTCGCCGGGCAGAACTTTGGCCGCATAAAAAACGGCACGTTCCGCCGACACTTCATTATCCGCAAGTTTCAATAAAGATGCCTTGCCTGTTTTTTTATTTATTTCGATAAGCCCCGTGTAAGGCAGGCTGTGGTCTTCGCATAGGTATTCATAAACGGCCTTCTCGGAAGTCTCTGATTTTTTGTGGTACATTCTCATTTTCCAGTTACCTCCTGCCAGTTATACACCTTGTTTGCCATATTGTGAGCGACCTCATATATATTATACTTCTTGTTTTTCATTAGTGTCAATTCTAAAAACTCATGGTCAAGCAGAAGCAAATCGCTGTCGGTAAATTCTCCCGTTTTCAATCTTTCGATTACCTCGACGGTTTCTGCCGACGCATCGAACCTCCCTTTTCTCCCGTTTTCAAAGTTATGTTCATTTACAAAAATATGGTTGATTATCTGTTCTATGTCACCATAATCTCTTCCCGTGTTTTTTGAAATTCTTTTTATCAGATCCGTATTATCTCCCTCCCTTATTGCCTGATAATACTTTTCTGCTATGGAATCACGTTCTTCTATCCCTGCCTTTGAAAGCCTGTTTACGATCTCACTCCTTGCCCCCGTACTGACGGGCCTTGAGTCCGACCGAGAGAACAGCTCTTTCAGCGTCAGCTTCCTTCCCTTCGACGAGAATGCCTTTATGTCCGTAAGCCCGCCCTTGTAAAAACTGTATCTTGCCGGTCCGAGAATCCTGTACTTCACGCTGTCGGGCTGTCTCCTGAACCAGTCGCCGTAAGATTCCGCCTCCGGGATTTCCTCGCCCGGCATGACGGGGAGGTAGTAGCACCTGCACCTCATGTGGACGGGGATGTCGGGAGCCTCCGCAAGCGATTCGTACACGTTCCCAGAATATCCCGCGCACACGGCGCACGTCCTGTCGTCGAGCATCGACACGTAGAGGAACCTGAGCCCGTTCCCCGCAAGCGTCTGTTCCGCGACGCTCCTCTGGAGTCCCGTGACGGCGGTAGCCGTTTCCGTAGCGATACCTTTCTTCATCTTCTCGAAGTCCGACGCAACCCCGTCCGCCGCCGACGACGCAGGGCTTCCGAAAATCCTTGCCGAAAGCAGGGACTGTTTGACCGACTTCTTAGCCCTGTGACCGATGTCGTCCTTCAGCGTCCCGAACGAGCTTCCCGCATGGGGGGACTCAAGGGCGCGTCCGAGCCTCACGGCGGAAACCGCCGCCGCAATTCCGAACGCGGAGAGGACCGAGGCGGCAATCCACGCCGCCTCCCTTTTCGCGAACTCCTTCCGCTCCTCCTCCTCGTCACGGCTCCATTTCCTGAGATACCTTTCTATGCACCTGTCGCACTCCTTCCTGCACTTCGCCTCGGTCGCGCGTCCCTTTATGTTCCCGTATGACCTTATTATGTCCTGGAGCTCCCGGCACATCCTTTCGAGCATTTCTTCCGAGAGGCTTGCTCGGGCCTCCGCGTAAAGCTCGGTGTCCGCCATGTGCCGGGCGTAGAGGTCGAACCATTCCCTATACTTCATCCGTTTCCTTCTTCACCGTCCGAAGGGGGCTCCCCGTCGTCATTCTCCGGCTCTTCTTCCGGTTTCGGCGGAAACTCCCTTCTCGGTGACGGCAGGGATATGTCCTCCCCGGCCCTTATGCGCCTGTACAGCTCGAACTCCTCCTCAAGCGGAACGCCCGCGTCCTCGATTGCCATGAGCAGGATGTATTCCATGAGCGTGCTGTCGTTTGGCAGGTACTCTCCCTTCTTGAGTGCCTCGTAGACATACGGGGCAGGGAACTTTCCTTCCCTGGAGAGGTTCGCGATGGCGTTGAGGGCGTTCGGGTCGAAGGCAACGCTGTCGTAGTCCACGTTGAACTCGACGCGGATTTTCCCCTCGACCCCCATCCATTCCGCCATGAGGGAGAGCATCTTCGTGAACTTCTCCCCGAAATTCCGCACGTAAGTGGCAAGGCTGGAGTTCTCCCCCATGCGGTGTATCTGCGCCGCGTCCTTGGTCTCGCTCATTGCCTTGTCCGGGGAAATCATCCTCGTTCCGAGGACCCCTATCTCCTCAGAGGTCTTGTCGAGTGCATGTTCGGAGTGGGAGAGGCCTTCGCCCGAGAACGCGAGCGTGCCGACCCTTGCCTCCGGCTCCGCAAAGTTGAGCCACGAGTCACCGCCCAGGCTGACCGCCTCCGGTCTTCCTTCCTCGTCCTTCATCGGCGTGTGTCCCGTCGAGTACCCGGTCGGTATGGTGGTGTAGTGTATGCCGTTCTCGTAGTCGGCTGACTGCATGTAGTAGTGCTTGTGAAGCTCCGCAGTGCCGTAGAGCATGGGCTTCTCCGGGTCCTCCCCCGGAAGGAACTCGAACGGGATGTAGCGGAGCCTCTCGCCCCTTATCTTCACGTATATGGGCTTCCCGGAGACGTAGGAGACGTTGCCCTTCCTGTCGGTCTCCGGGCTGAACACGCGGACCCTGTAGAACCCCTGCTCGTCGAAATCAAGGACCCTGTACTGAATGACGGAGCCGTGCGAGAACTCGTCGGATGCAACGTCCACGTACTCCCTGAGCACGACAAGGGAAAGCCTCTCCACGCCGCCGGACTCCGTGTAACGCCTGTTCACCACCGCCTCGGCGGGATAGTACTTCAGGAACGGGCGGATTCCCGCCTCCCTCGCGTCGTACTCGGTCTCTATTCCGTCGGCCCTGGGCATGTCCAGTATCAGGCCTCCCCAGAGCGTCTGCATGTTGTCCATCGCCACGTCCGAGGCGAACTGGTAGAGCGAGCGTCCCCTCCTGTCGATGTTCGCAAGGCAGTCCGCGAACTCCCCGCCGTCCGGACGTTCCACCGTCGGGGGCCGCCTGAACACAAGACCGTGGAGCCTCCGCAGAGCCTCCCCGGTGTAGTCCCCCGGCTTCGCGCGTGCCTTGTACGCATTGTAGTCGCAGTCGCTCTGCCGTCCCTTCCGGGGAAGGTAGTCCTCTCCCGCGTTCTTTATGTCCTCTTCGCCCTTCGCGAAGGTCCTCACAAGCCTCCACTTGTAGCCCATCTGGAGGAATTCGGGCGCGATGTCGTTCACCATCCTGTCACACTCCGTATACAGCCGGCTTCGTTATGGTCTTGTCCCGCAGGGGGAGCACGTAGTTTATCAGGTACGCGGCGGCATCCGATATGTGGTCCAGCCCGCCCGTCTTGTCCGGCTCGCTCTTCGCGCTGTCCCTGTACGTGTAGCCCTCCCATGCCTTCCTAAGCTCCGGGCACGTCCCGGAAACTATCCTCACGGCCCTCGACCCGTCCGCGTCGCACAGCCTCGTGTTGACGCAGTTGAACTTGTCCCTGGTCGCGTAGGGGGCGTGGGGGACGAAGACCTCGAACCCGTTCTTTTTCAGTATGTCCATGTCGGTCACGCCTCCGACCGCGTTCGTCTGGCGTTTCCGGCATGTGGGGTCGGGGTAGCACCTTACCGCGCACCCCGGAAATTTCTGCTTCAGTATGTCCGCGAGGGCCTGGGTGTCCGAGTTCCTGTCAACCACCTCGTCGAAGAAGGTGAGGACATCGCGCCCCCCGTCCTTCTCCATCACCGCGCAGGCCGCCGTCATCGGGTTCACGTTGAAGTCGATGCCCACGTAAAGGTCGCCGCCCTTGCCGTACCAGTCCTCCGGCTCCACCGAGTTCAGCGTCCTGTCGAAGTTGTAGTAGACCCTGTTGCTCATGGTCTCGAAGGAGGCGCAGTATTCCTGCTCGAACATCTTCTTGGTCATCGTCCGGCGTTCCTTCTCAAGGAACTTGGGATCTATGTTCCCGCCCTCCACGGACGTGAACTGGAAGGCTTCCCACTCGTCCCTGTAGTCCGGGTCCGACTTCGCCTTCTGGAACAGGTCGTAGAACCAGTTGAAGCCCTTCGGGGTGGAGATGAGCAGGGCGCGCCCGCTGTGCCACTTGTCCGCGAGGTTCGGCTTTATGGTCTCCCAGAAGCCGGAGTCCCTTATCATCGCCGCCTCGTCAACCACCGCAAGGTCAAGTCCGGTTCCACGGAGGGAGTCCGGGTCGTCGGCGGTCTTTATCTGGAGGGTGGAGCCGTTCTTGAAGAGTATGCTCATCTGCTGCTCGTTCTTTTTCGCAACGTACATGTCAGGGATGTGGCCGGGCTTCTTTATCCATCCGTTCCACATGATGTCGCGTCCCATCGGAAGGGTGGGGGCGATGTACATCACCACGCTCCCCGGATGGTTCACGCACTGCGCCAGCATCTCGTAGCCGGAAAGGAACGACTTCCCGAAACGCCGCCCGGCGTTCACGATGCGGTACTTCTTCTGGCAGGCCATTATCTTCGCCTGCGCCGGGGTTATCACGACAGTCTTCCGCTCATTCGTCTGCACCGTCAGAATCCTCCTCCGGGGTCACGCTCCTCATCGGGACTGACGCAGCCGCGACCGCGGCGGGGTCCCCCACGCAGATGACCAGCTGGGGCATCTGCTCGCGCCTGTCGTCCTGCATCTGCTGCGGCTTGCCCTCAAGGTGCTCGACTATGAACTTTGACGCGGCGAGCCGCACGTAGTCGTCCTTCTCCTTGTCCGTAGCCATGCTGACTATGCCCTCGACAAGGACCTGCGCCCTCGTCCTGAGATCCCCGCCCGTGTCCTCGTGCCTGCTGAGTTCGTCATAGAAAAGCTTGGACAGCCACCTCTTCGAGCTGTCGAGAGAGGCGGGACCGTGTGCCTTCGGCTTTGAGTCGCTGCGAGTGGGCATGATTGAAGCCATAAAAAAATCCCCCGTGGGAACAACCCATGGGGGAATGATTTTTTTTTAGCAAGAAAGATATTATGACCTGCCCCGGCCCATATCGAAAATCCAATGCCCAAACTTTCCCGCCTGCTGAAAGAGTTGGTCGGGATGCGTGGCAGGCTCCTTTCTGCTCATTGAAAATACAGGAGGCCTCATCTTTATTGAACGCATGCAGACAAAAAAAAGTCCCCCGCAGAAAATCCACGGGGGACCGCTTTCTACCGGTCTGTAGGCTCCCCCCCGCCGATGAACTTGTCCAGCACAATGTTCAGGTCTATCGTGCCCGCGATTATGCCATAGACCACGGCACATGCGCCGCATATTTCCCACACGGTCGCGTGGGCAAGAACGCCCGTCCATTTCAGCACGCACAGCGCGAGCAGGACAACGCCTATCACGACCTTCGCCCATTTGCTCACGTCCTTCGCGTGGACCTTCTTTCCGTCTTCCTTTTCCTCTCCGCTCATGTCTCCTCCATGCGGGACGTGTCCCGCTCGCTTATCCAGATGTCGCCCCTCCCGGCGGCGGTCCACCTGTCGGCCTCCGCCTTCTTCGGGGTGGCGAGCAGCCTCACCGTGTAGGTTCCGCCGCAGTTCATCACGTGGCCGGCCCCATGCGGAATCCTGTCCCGCCTGTACCTGTTCGCCTCGGCGAACGTGGGGAACCGCCCGGCGTTGACGTAGTAGATGACCATCAGTCGCCTCCCCCGTAAAGCTCCCTGTAGCCCTCGTAGGACTCCGCAAGGGCCTCGTACAGCGTCCTGAATGCAAGAAGCTCCCGGAAGTACGACTCCGGCGCGCTCACCGTCCCGTCCCCCCGGTCCTCGCCGCCGTCAAGCACGGGAAAATCCGGAAAGTACAGCTCCGGGACCCTCCAGCGGACCTCAGCCGTCCTTCTTTCCGACACGCAGCCCGTCAAGCACGTCGCCGACAGGCAGAGAGCCAGCGCGGGCAAGGCCCATCGCAATCTCGCGGTACTTGTTCTTCTCAATCTCAAGCTCCTTCTGGAGCTTCGAGTTCCATTCGCGCACGGTGGCCGCGTCGTCCGCAAGCCTCGCACGCTCGGACTCAAGCTCCGAAATCTTTTTTCCCCTGTGCCGGACGACCGCGAAAAGGACGGCGCACCCGGCACCCAGAATCCCGCTTATGACCATAAAGACGTTCGCCATGGAGACCCCCTAGTATCCGGTGGAGAGCTGCCTCGCGCTCGTGTAGCTCTCCTTGTAAATCTCGAAGACTTCCTTGAACGGAATCCCGTCCATTATCTTCTTGAGGTCGTAGCGCGGTATGTAGAGGTTGTAGTCGCACAGGAAGAGGCGAATCTTCGTGTAGTACATCGATGCCTTCGCCCTCGTGTATACCTCAAGCTCCTCCGGCGTCTTCTTGACTATGTGGTTCCTCACCAGGTCAATCCTGAACTGCTCCAGGAGGTTGTCCGTTATCCTCTCCACAAGGAGCGCGAGGTACGCCTGCTCAAGCGGCTCCATGTCCGGGAATTCCTTCCCCGCCGTGCCGAGGAGCAGGAGCCTCAGCGACCCGATGTGTATCTTCGCCGCCCTCATCTGGTTGTCCGAAAGCTCCCGGGAGTCGGACTGTATCCGCTCCTTCTCGGCCTCGGTTATCTTCACTATCGGGGTGGAGAAATTCTTGCCCCTCAGCAGGAACCTCAGCCCCAGCACGACCACCGCGCAGACCACAACCACCGCCACCGTCCATGCAACTATCTGCGGGATTCCCATCCCGCATACGGCATCCACCGCGTTGTCCATATATGTCCCTCCGAATATGTCAGTGTCTTCTGGAAGGAAACTGGAAAAAGGCTTTTTTTTTAGCAAGATTCCGTTTGCGCGGAAGGCGGGCAGGGTGTACAATGGGAGGAAGGGGAGAAGAATACAGGAGGAAATGTGAATGAAAAAATTTATTGCGGGAGTGCTCGCGCTCCTTTTCGCGGCAGGATGCTTTGCGAAGGACTACAAGACAGGGGATGCCTGTGACTATAAATTTTTATACGCAGGGGCTTTTGACACTCATACATATATTGCAGGAGTCATTCCGGATGGGGAGACGGGATTCTATATCGTCGAAATATTGACGACAATTTTCCCTGCCAACGGAACCTCCGCCGTGGGAGCCCACTCAACCGTTATAAGATACAGGCTGAAGGAAGGTGATACTGTGCACACATGGACATGGAAAGGATATGGATATAGAACAACTCTTGTAGTAAAGGCAATAGGCGACAACCACATTGAGCTTGAGGAGGAAAAAGAGGAGAAGAAAAGCCCGGAAATACGGATAGAGACATCAAAGACGGAGACTCCGAAGGGACAAGCTCCTACCATAAAGGTCTCTTCGGATGGAGTTGGTGTTACCGGATTTGAGGAGTAGCAGTAAATAATGAGGGGGACCCTGGAACGGAAAACCAGGGTCCCCCTCATTATCATGTAATAAATCTAGGAGAAAGTGAACATGTGTCTTATTCCAAGTAACCCCTCAGATTTTTGTTCGGTTCGATATGGAAAATATCTCTAAATCCAATTATCGCCTGTCCCACACAAAATGTCAAGGGGCATAAAAAATCCGCCGCAGAAAATTACGGCGGAAATTTCCTAAAAAAAAATTCAGTCCCCGCCCAGCTTTTTTCCGTTGATTTCCAGAAGCCCCCCGTATATCTTATGGTGGTCCATAGTCTCCACGTCCGCGCCCTGCTCGAACCCGCAGTTCATCCCCACGAGCGTCTGTATCAGCGAGAGGGCCTCCGCGTCGCTCTGGTCATGCACGACCTCCATGCAGTCGAGGCTTTCGTCCGCGCACAGCATGTAGCAGTACATGAACGTCCCCTTCGACACCCTGTACATCCCGAACACCGACGTGCGCCCGGTCCTCTCCGACTCGCACCTGTAGAGCGCGAACGGCTCGAACCCCATCTCGTCACGCGCCCAGGAGTCGAATTCCTCCCACCTGTCCAGCGTAATCCTGTTGTAGGCCGCCATGTCAAGCATGGCCATCTGTTCCGGCGTAAGCATAAGCACCCCCTTTGAATCCTACTTGTAGCCGAGCACGCGCCCCACCGGGCACCTGAGCGCCCGGCACACGTCATATACGGATATTATCTTCATGTCCCTGTCCATTGAAAATGACGCCCTTTTCCTTGCCGTCACCCCCTGCTTTCCCGGATGTATCACGGTTCCCTCGGTCTCCCGTTTTCGCTCCCGCTCTTCGCGCATTTTCTTGATCGACTCCACCTGTCTTTCTGTCATGCTGTTCGCCGTCGAGTTTTTTACCGTGTCGAAGAAGTCTCCGAGTTTCTTTTTCCAGTCCTCCCCGCGCTCCGTGTACGTGTCGTAGAAGAGGCTCCTCAAAGGCTCGAACGTCAGCTCGCCCGTTCCGTCCTCCGGCGGCTCGTACCTGTAGCCCTCGTACCTAGGGTCAATCTCGTAGCCATGGAACTCAACAAGCTCGTCCGGTCCGCACCTATAATGGCGGCACAGTTTCGCAAGGCTAGAAGCCATCATCATGTACCTTCCCGCAAACACTCCTCTGAGCCAATTTACATCCTTACCTATTGCCTTTGCCACCATGGACGGAGTCTCCGTGCTGACCGCCACTTTTTTCTTCAGCTGGTCACAGGTGATTATTCCGCTCTCCTGAATGTATTTTTTCATACTTCCTCCCTATAAATTATGTGTATATCCCTCTTAATTAAAAGAATACTCTAAAAAATTGCATTTGTCAATAAAAAATTACGTGTTTCTACTAATTTTATGTCACTTCTATACATGGGCAGTATAACGACCCAAAAATACCCTAGACAATTATGATTATCTACCATCCGGTTGTCATTATCCCTCTTCCCATTACCATTCCCTGCTATTTTACTGCATGTCTGAATTACCCGTTTCCATACCTAAAATACCCTCTTTCCCGACTGTCTACAAAAGTAGACACCTTCCTATACTACTATATTCCCGTCCTCCGGCTCCAAGCATATACCCGCCAAAAAAAATTTGCCCCAAAATTTCAAAAAAATACTCGCGGGGACAAGTCAGGCCGCCCCGGGAAAAGCTCCCTCTGGGGGGGGGGGGTAAAAATAATATATAAATTGTTGACACTGATAATTAGGTATGCTATACTAGCAATTGTTAGGGCAACAGAGCGACACAACAAAACCAAAGCAAAGGGGGCTAGGACATGAGTAGCACAAAAGGAAACGGAACTGGAAAAGAGTTGAAAGAGTGGTCAAGGGAATTTGAAAAGAAGGTTAACAAGAGGTATGGGAAGGAAACGGAACTAGATAAAGCCGTGCAAGGGTTTAAAGATAGGGTGACAAAGAACCTGTTAGGGAATGGAAGAAGTTTGGATGATTTTGAAGTTTATTACAAGACGGCTAGGACGGTAGGCATAAGACAGAAAAGATAGAAATAGAGTTTAGGCAACTGGTTATAGTTGCCGCTCTTGAAAAGTTCTTAAAATTAAGTTTTAAGGGCTTTTTAAGGGTGTAAACCCCAAAAGTAACAATCTGCAATGGGATAGCGAATAAAAAGAATCCCCCTCTTGTTGGTAATTGGTTTTACCGTGCTAGGGATAGCGGACAAGAGGCCGTGTTAGGTGTACACGGTTAAAAGCCCAATATATGGCGATATTGTGAGCTGAATAAGAACACACTGAAAACGCAAACCGCAAGTTAATTATGACTACACAAAAAGACTTGCGAAATGAGTTATTTGACATTGTAGACATAACCTATTTTTAGGGTTTTTTGAGGTTGCCGCATGATTCGCAATCATAAAGCGGTTAGCTAGATGGTATTCGGGATTGCTACAAAATACACCGTTACCATAAAAACTGGAGACAGTTCCCACCGTGTGGGATAATAAAACCCCGATAAAAGGCAACACGTGGCCGCTAGATTATTGCATCATATGGGAGCGGCAAACAGAAGGCGTGTATAAATAAGGGGGTC
>JAEEGL011945699.1_pt1 | contig 37338 bp, 35 predicted proteins | sample 9134231 | NCBI WGS metagenome assembly JAEEGL01 (sample SAMN16246548, study PRJNA631951) | gut metagenome | biome: gut microbiome; feature: rumen; material: fiber-attached | host: Bos | place: Iran: Karaj | collected 2018-10 | reverse complement strand
CTATTGATGTAAAATCTGCTTCTCTCCAACTTACTGTTCCAGAAAATATCAATATAGAACTTCAACCAACTTCTTCCGCAGCCGTATTTGATAGCAGAGATCTAACCTTCAACGTAGCTACAAATAACCCAACTGGCTACACAGTAACTATGTCCGTTCCGCAAACTGCTATGCCACATAGTTCCCTAGCTTCTACTACTCTCCCGACTCTAGAATCTACGACCACCGAAGCAAACTTCCCAGCAAACAAATGGGGCTACAAAACTACCGGTGATTATAATCCAGTAGCTCTCACCAACACCGATTCCGCTTGGAATTTTGACGGTCCAACCAATAGCCAAAACCACACTGTTACGTTAGGTGCAAAAGTAGATAGTCTCCAGCCAGCTGGTATTTATGAAACTACTATTACCTTTACTGCAGTAGCAAATCCAAACAGCCCAAGACTTACAGTTTCCTTTGATGGCAACGGTGCGGATAGCGGCACAATGAACCCTATTTTGTTATATGGCGGAGATACCGCAACAATTTCGTCGAATACTTTCTCAAAGGCTAGCTATAGCTTTAACGGATGGAATACTGAGGCTCACGCAGCCGGACAAGGTTATGGCAATGGCGACACAATTACGGCTCCAATTCTAACCGAGCCAAAGACTATAACTTTGTATGCCCAATGGACTGAGAATAGCGGTGGTTCTGGTGGGTCCGGTGGTGGAAGCAGCGTAGCCGGCCGCACTTTGGAGCGCGCTTTTGAAGAGGCATATTTATATAATAATGGTAACCTTGATGGCTATAAGGGCATGTATGTACCAGAAAAAGACAACCTGGGCAACTTCACGGGTGTTTATCATGAGGCGACAAGTAGTAGTGAATACAATGGCATCGCTGCTAGGGATTTGCGCTATGGCATGCAAGACATTAATCTTCTTGTAGACGGCGAAAACGTTTGCGATCGTACTACGGTCATAGGTTCTGAAGCGTACGTTCTAGACCTTCGTGATTTCAAATCATATCATATTATAAAAATGCGTGACGGTCGCTGTTGGATGCAGGACAATATCGCACTAAACCCAACTGATTCTACAACTAGAACCAGAATGGCAACATATAATTATACAAATGCTACAGACGAAGCGGTAGATAATTATCTAAATGGCGGCAACCCAAATAATCGTGACGGCTGGTCCAATGTGGCTGCGTATTATTCTGCTGATAATGGGCTTACGTACACCGGGTCAGAAAGAAGTCGTGAGTTCATTGCTCCAAGATTTAACCTAGATAGAGCAAATAGTGTATCCTCTTCGGCAAAAGATATTAAAAACGGCTGGGTAGCAGGCGGTTATTACAATTATTGTGGAGCAAGTGCAGGAACTTTCTGTTATCATGACGGTAACGGTAGTACTACTGGAGCCCCAGACAATCCAAATAGTCCAATCGATTCACCGTATGACATTTGCCCTTCCGGTTGGCGCATGCCGACGGCATCTGATTCTACCTTTTCATCAGACTACAAAGGCGAAACCTATTCAATGTACTATTCTTATCATTTCTCAAACGACGAACCGAATGACGAACAGTATATTACCGACCTATTCCATCCTGCCATGAATGGGTATTTGCAAAGTGGTTTTGCCGGACAGGGTGGGCGCACAAACTATTGGACTTCAACTTGGACCACAGCAATGGGCATGAAAACTATGTATATTTCAGTTAACAATAATACTGGCAAGTATATATACTCACAAAGCGGTGCCCACCGTGCGATGGGTTTCTCAGTCCGCTGTATTGCTAGAATAACTACTGAACAACAGCCTTAATTCTACGAATACCAGCCGCAGAAGCTTCTTCTTTTACGATCTTGAATGAGCCGATTACACCGGTGTGCTCTACGTGAGGGCCACCACAAACTTCGCGAGAAATCGGATTATCAAAATCACCAATCGTGTAGACCTTTAGAACGTCTGGGTACTTTTCCCAGAATTGACCATGAGCCTTAAGAACATCACGGGCATAAGCCTTGTCATATTCATCAAATTGCACAGGGAGATCGGCTTTGATCCATTCGTTTACTTGATTCTCTACTGCGGCGATTTCTTCTGGAGTCATCTTGTGATCAAGATTAAAATCAAAACGCATTCTATCGGCGGTAATATTGGAACCTTTTTGTACAGCATCAGAAGCTACGAGCTTTTGAAGAGCGGCAAGAAGAAGATGTGTAGCTGTGTGATATTTTACAGTTTGCTCACCGTGGTCTTCTAGACCACCTTTAAACATACCCTTAGATGCGGTCTGGCTACGTTCGCGTTGTTCTTTAAGTGCAGCTTCAAATTCTTCACGGTAATTATCGGAAAGTTTAATTCCCTCACGGAAGCATTCTTCTACGGATAGCTCAAATGGGAAGCCATAAGTATCCTGAAGCTTGAATAGATCGTTACCATTTAGAGAGTCACCCATCTTGTGTAGCTCGCGAATACCTTTATTAAGGGTTTGGCGGAATGCATTCTCTTCTTTTAGCATTACTTTAAGTGCATCTTCACGGTGAGTAAGAATAGAATCTGGAAGATCAGCATAGTTATTTGCTACGATTGGTACGATCTCGGCTAGGAAGTTTGAGGAAATGCCAAGATCTAGCGCGCGAAGGATTGCGCGGCGAAGTAGCCTCCTCATGGCGTAGCCGTGAGCCTTATTAGAAGGCGCAAGGCCTTGTGCGGCAAGTAGATATGCGCCACGAATGTGGTCTGCAATTACGCGCATCTCGTCGGTATTATTGTCGTAAGATTTGCCAGAAATCTCTTCAAGCTTATCAATAATCGGTTTAAGAAGTGAAACCTTAAATACATCAAATGAATTAATTGAAGCAGCAGCGATACGTTCCAAACCACCACCAAAGTCTACGTTCTTTTTCTCGAGCTCAACGAATGAACCATCCTCGGCACGGCGATATTGCATAAAAACTTGGTTGCCGATTTCCATAAATCTAGCACCGTCAGATGCTGGATGGGCGAGTCCGTATTTCTCTACATCCTGCTTATCTTCACCAAAGTCATAGAATACCTCAGAATCTGGGCCACATGGGTCGCCAATTGGAGTTGAATCACAGCCACCACCACGGCTCCACCAGTTTTCATGGTCATCATAGAAGAAGATGTGTTCGCCTTCTTTAATACCTCGTTTGTCGCCGTCTTCAGCCGAGCCGATTTCAGCAATCTTTGCATCGATACCAGCTTCCTTAAATACTTTTTGCCAAATCTCGGCAGCTTCGGTATCTTTTGGGATTCCGTACTTTTCATTACCGATAAAACAGGTTACGTAGATCTTAGCAGGATTAAGACCTACTTCTTTGGTCAAGAATTCGAAGAAATTATGAATCTGCTCTTCTTTAAAGTAGTCGCCAAGGCTCCAGTTACCAAGCATCTCGAATACGGTAGTGTGACGAGGGTCACCGACATCTTCAATATCCTGCAAACGAAGGGATGGTTGAGAATCGGTAAGCCTGGTGCCGTCTTTGTGTGGTTTGCCAAGAAGATATGGAAGAAGTGGCTGCATGCCAGAGCCGGTAAAAAGTGTGGTCGGGTCATTTTCAAGCACTAGAGGTGCTGGTTGAATGGCTTTGTGGCCTTTTTTAACTTGAAAATCTAAGAATTTTTTTCTAATTTCGTTTGCATCCATAGAGGTAATTATAACATATTTCCTTGACTTTTACACGTGTTTCATTGTAAAATAATCATAAGTATAATAAAGGACAAATTAATGGTTCAAGCAAAAAAGAAAACTGCAACCAAAACTGCAAAGAAGACAGTTGCAAGAAAAACTACCAAAAGGACTTGTGGTTACAAATCTTGCACCAGTGCAGAAAAATTCCATATGTGCTTTATCTTGGCACTCGCACTTATTGCAGGAATTCTGCTTGCAGCAAACGTTGCAATTATGATTGTTTAATCTAGGCGATAATTCCACCGCCGATGCATTCATCGTCGATGTATAATACTGCGGACTGCCCACTAGCAGGCCGCTTTATTTCGTTTTCGAATTTAAGAATCTCACCATCAAAGGTCGCAGGGATTAAAGGTGCACGATGTCTTAGGCGAACTAATACGTCCTTAGGTGTATTAGCGCGTAAAATTACATCCTGTAGCTTTAGTTCATCAGTCCAGATGTCTTTGTTATTAAGATTCTTGGATACGTAAACGATATTTTTATCCATATCTTTGTTTACGACGTAGTATGGAATACCGCCGCCAATATTTAGACCGTGGCGTTGACCAATTGTATAGAACACTGCGCCCTCGTGTGTACCGAGTTTTTCATTAGATTCTGCATCAATAATATCACCAGGATCCACTGGGAAGTATTCCTTAAGAAAATCATCCATCCCCACATCACCAACAAAACACACGCCCATTGATTCCTTGCGGTAGGCATTGTGAAGACCTTTTTCGGCAGCAAGTTTCTTTACGTCTGGCTTTAGCATGTGACCAATTGGAAAAATAGTGTGTTTCAAGGCGTCTTCAGAAATACGGTATAGAAAATAGGTCTGGTCTTTGTTCTCGTCTACAGCGCGAAGGAGCTTACCATCTTTTACCTGTGCATAGTGACCGGTGGCAATAAAGTCTGCGCCCTGTTCCATAGATACTTCATAAAATAGTTTAAATTTAATTTCTTGGTTGCACATAATATCCGGGTTTGGTGTGCGGCCAGCCTTGAATTCGGCGAGCATATAATCTACTACCTTGTCGTGGTATTCTTTTTCAAAGTCAAAGACCTTAAAGTCGATGCCGAGCTTTACCGCTACACGTTTAGCGTCGGCAAGATCTTCGGCCCAAGGGCACTTCATGCCAGGAAGGTCTCTAGACCAGTTTTTCATATAAACACCAACCACATCGTAGCCCTGCTCCTTTAAAAGAAGAGCTGATACGGATGAGTCTACGCCGCCAGACATACCTACATATACTGTTTTACCCATTGATCCTCGCATATTCTTCGTTTACAGCCTGACAAATTGCTCTCGCTGCAGTGATTACTTGCGCTTCGTCATTTCCTTCGCCAAGTGAAATACGAAGTGAACCGTTGATTTCTTCGTCAGTTAGACCAATTGCCTTTAGAACGTGAGATTTTTCACCCTTAGATGCTGCACAAGCTGCACCGGTTGATAAATAAATCTCTTGTTCTTCTAGTTTGAAGATAATACGCTCAGCATCAATTCCTGGGAAACATACAGGCACAAAATTTGCGAGTTGTTTTTTGCGATTACCGAGGAAAATCGGTTCAACCGAGCAGTTCACTAACTCTTTTCGCATAGTCTCAGAAAGCTTCTCGAACTTTTTGCGGTTGCCGTTGATATGTTCATGAGCGTCAGAAACAGCTTCAGCAAATGCCACGGTACCAGCAACATTTTCAGTACCAGAACGAAGCCCATTTTCCTGTCCACCACCAAGGGTGAGGGGCTTTAGCTTTACTCCATGTGCAACATATAGAGCGCCTACGCCTTTTGGTCCATAAACCTTAGCTGCATTGATGGTTAGAAGATCAATCCCCATTCTAGCCACACTGATATTTACAAGATTTAGAGCCTGTGAGGCATCAGAATGAAGATAAAGCGGAGTTTTAACGCCACGCTCCAAACGCGAAAGACGAGTTTTCTTGATAATTTCAGATATTTCCACAATTGGCTGAATGGTACCAAGTTCATTGTTTGCGAGCGACACGGAGACCATATCTACATCATCGGTGAGTTTAGTGGTAAAGTCTTTTAAATCAATAATGCCGTTTTTATCGACGGAAATAGCCTCACCACCGCGGGCACGGGCGATATTGCGTACGGAATCATGCTCGGTAATAAGATATAAGATATGTGATGCTCCAGCAAGAGCGATATTATTTGCTTCAGTAGCACCGGCAGTCATGATAATATCGTTACCCTTAGCTCCAATTACATGAGCGATACGGTCTTTGGCGGCTTCATAAGAATCACGGACCTTTTTAGCAGTAAGATATGGTGCAGAAGGATTAAAAAACTCAGCGGAAAGATAAGTTTCCATCGCATTTTTAACCTTGGCGCTCATTGGTGTCGCCGCTGCATAGTCCAGATATATCATATATATATTATAACATAAAATCTGAATTTTTCTACCGTATGCGCAAACGATTCTGGTGTATAATAAAAAAGTAATAAGGAGGTCTTACGGTGAAAAAGTGTTTTGATGCTGAAAAATACTTGAAAATCCAGAAAAAGAAAATTAACCAGCGGATCAAGATGTTCGACAAACTCTATCTTGAGTTTGGTGGGAAACTAATAGACGATCAACACGCAGCCCGCACCCTCCCCGGATTTCTGCCGGACCTTAAAATTAGACTCCTTCAAGAGCTAAAAGATAATGCCGAAGTAATTCTTTGCGTTAATGCTAACGCTATCGAGAAATCCAAAATTCGTGCAGACCACATGATCTCTTACGACTCCGAAGTTATTCGTTTGATTCAGTTTTTAAGAAGCAAAGGCATCACTGTAAACTCTGTAGTAATTACCCTCTTTGATGACCAGAAAAAAGCCAAAGATTTTGCCAACAAGCTAAAAGACTACAAGATCACCCCGTACTTCCATAGATTCACCAAAGGTTATCCTACCGATGTAAATACCATCGTTTCAGACGAAGGTTACGGCGCTAACCCGTATGTCGAAACAACTAAGCCTCTAGTAGTCGTATCTGCTCCAGGTCCATGTTCTGGCAAACTTGCTACTGCGCTTTCTCAGCTCTATCACGAATCTAAGCGTGGCGTAAATGCCGGCTATGCAAAATTTGAGACCTTCCCTGTTTGGAGCTTACCGCTCAAGCACCCAGTAAATATTGCATACGAAGCCGCCACTGCCGATCTTGCCGATAAAAATATGATCGACTATTTTCACCTTGAAAAATATGGCATCCCAGCCGTAAACTACAACCGTGATCTAGAAACATTCCCAGTATTAAAAGAGATCCTGACTCGTATTACGGGCAAAACAATTTACTACTCCCCTACTGATATGGGCGTGAATGTGATTGGCGAATGTATTACAGACGACAAGGCTGTCCAAAAAGCTGCCAAAGATGAAATTGTACGTCGTTATTATCGTGCACTCGTAGACCTCAAGAAAGGTGCAGTCGCAGAGGATGTCCCAGAACGTATCAAGCTCCTCATGAACGAACTTGGTATTTCTGAAGGTGATCGTATTGTGGCCGAATGTGCTGATATGAAGCGCGAAAAATCCGGTAATCTTCCAAGCGCCTGTATTCAAGTTGGCAAAAAGCATATCGTTGGTAGAAAAACCGGCTATCTTTCCCCAGTTTCTAGCACCATGCTGAATGCCCTCAAGGTTATCACAAAAATCCCAGACGAAGTAGATTTAATTGCGCCGGCCGTACTTGAACCTATTCTAGAGATCAAGAACAAAACTTCAAACTTCAAAGAAAGCTATTTGAAGCTCGGTGAAGTACTTCTAGCTCTCTCGATTTGCTCTACTACAAACCCAATCGCCAAGAAAGCTATGGAGAGCCTAGATAAACTCGCAGGCTCAGAGTTCCACTGCACGCATATGATTCCAGATGACGAGTTAGTTATCCTCAGTAACCTCGGTGTCAACGCTACCTGCGGTATCGAGATTGACGTTGGTTAGAAATACATATTCGTTTTCGTCAGAGGTCAAGGTGAGTTTCTTCTCACCTTGATTTATTTTGTATGTGTATTCATTATTGATGTCGGCAAGCCATTTGGTCTCGATCTTGAGCTTGTCGCCTTCAATTGCCCAAATAAAATCGTAATCATTGGTATGGTTATTAACGGTAAGAGTGCCTTTACCAATTTCGGTAAATTTCCAGATAACGCTGTCTGCGTCTTGCTCGACCCACTCACTCATCTCTACGAGATACTCTGCGTCGCGCATATCTGGCTTAATCACAAAGCTAAGAACAAGCGCTACGGCGCCAGCAATCAAAGTGACCATTCCAATAATAAAAACAATCAAAGAAAATTTTTGCTTATTCATAAGCTAATTGTAACAAAAATCACTAATTATACAAATTACTTTTTACAAGCTTAAGATACATCTTGGCGGCATTACGGAAGTTGTCGAGTTCACTACCTTCAAGTTTCTTATATGGTTCACCGGCGATTTTCTTATATACGCCAGCTGGGCGCACCTCGTAGCGAATAGTTTGATCAATAAACTGACCAGAAACGTCGGTCCAGCTCTCGTGCCAGATCCATACATTCTTACGATGTTCAAAGAATTCGCGTTGATGGCCGGCTGGAATTTCACCAAAAAGCGTACGACCGTAGTTGCTCTCCATGTTCACGAGCTCATCATAAGAAAACTTATTGGAGAAGTTTTCGACGTCTTTGTTTACGTCGCGGAAGACGTTAAAAGGAATATCTAACAATTTCTTAAGCGACATTCTTCAAGTTCCTCAGCAATTTCGTTTAGTTCGATATAGACATCGGTTGCATCAACAGGAATTTCAGCTTTTTCAGGCTGAACATTACCAGGTATATTAAATACGGTATAATCTTTTTGCATTTTTGGTAGTTTTCCTCTCGATAGTATCTATATCGACGCCAAGTTTACCCGCTAGCCATTCGGCCGTGCAGCGAGTATAGGCACATTCATTTACTATACCACGAAAAGGTACGGGAGTCAAGAAAGGCGCATCTGTTTCTAGCACAATTCTCTCGAGTGGAGGGGTTGGGAGCGTTGAATATGTAGCAAGACCATTAACACCAATATAAAAGTCGGTTTCTTCTAAAATTCTTTTCAAAACTTTCTTGCTATCTGTGAAACTATGCACTACACCACGAATCTCGGGATAGTCTTTTATAACGTCAAAGAAATCATCAAATGCTTCGCGTATATGAAAAGCTACGGGAAAGTCGTTCTCTTTTGCGAGGTTTAGCATCTCGCGAAAGAGTTTGATTTGCGCGTCTCTGTCGTAGCCTTCATAGTGATAATCTAGACCCACCTCACCAATTGCGACGAGTTTTGGAGATTTAATAAAAGAATAGGATTCGCCAGCATTCTCTGGATGAATGCCGTAGGTCCAGTAAACATTATCATGAGATTCAGAAAAGTCACGTGCAGCAAGAGAATCTTCATGACCAGTGCCAATACAAACGATTTTTTCTACGCCGTTTTCTTTGGCGCGAGAAAGCATCTTCTCGGCTTCTTCCGCGGAGAAGAATTCTTTATCATGAAGGTGACAATGCGTATCAATTAGCACGGTTTTCGCGCTTTCTCTTAATTGGATCGAGCTGGCGCTTGCGAAGACGAAGAGACTTAGGAGTGACCTCGAGTAGTTCATCATCTAGAAGAAAATCAAGACATTGCTCAAGAGAAAGTTGAGTGTATGGGGTAAGCTGAATTGCACCATCAGATGCGTGAGTACGCATGTTTGTGAGCTGCTTCTCGCGGCAGATATTAATATCTAGATCATCTTTCTTATTAGAAAGACCGACAATCATACCTTGGTATACTGGTACCTGTGGTGGAATATATAGAACACCACGAGCTTGAGCTGCATCAAGTGCGTAAGCGGTAGAAACACCGTCTTCAAATGACACGAGTGCACCGTTGCGTTCTGGCTTATACTTTCCTTCGGCTGGGCGATACCCTGATGGGATGCTAGACATAATTACAGTACCCTTAGTAGCGGTAAGAAGGTTGTTTCTAAGACCAATGAGTGCTGCGGTAGAGATTTCGTATACGAATCTAGTAGCACCAGAAGAAGTAATCTCTTGTGATTTCATTTCTGCCTTGCGAATACCAAGCTCTTGGGAAACGGCACCAACGAATTCTGGAGATACTTCGATAGTTAGGCTTTCAATTGGCTCACATTTTACACCATCGATTTCCTTGTAAACTACTTCAGGACGACCAGCTTCAAGCTCATAGCCTTCACGGCGCATGGTTTCAATAAGAACAGAAAGGTGAAGCTCGCCACGGCCAGATACTTTGTAGCCAAGGCCATCTGGTTGAATTTTAAGAGCGATGTTGGTTTCTAGTTCACGCTCAAGTCTCTCAGCGATTTGGCGTGAAGTGGTAAATTCGCCTTCACGACCCTTTAGAGGAGAGGTGTTTGGGCCAATATAGATAGAAAGAGTTGGAGCTTCGAGCTCAATGGTAGGAAGAGCTTCTGGATTGTCGCCAGTTGCAATAGTATCGCCAATGTTTGCTTCGGCTACACCAGTCACAGCTACGATATCGCCAGCGATAGCTTCTTGGACTTCTTCTTTAGCGAGGCCTTTGTAAACAAATAGATTATCAATCTTTGCGGTCTTAGTTTGGTCTTCGTGCAAAATTTTTACAGTCTGGCCTTTTTTAAGTTTGCCACGGAAAATCTTACCAATACAGTATTTACCAAGATAGTTATCGGCTGCAAGTGCAGCTACGAGAAGTTGAGCGCTCTCAGCGTCTGGGTCTACAGATGGTGCTGGAATATCATTAATGATAGATTCGAAAATTACGTGTAGATCATCATCTAGGTCGGTAGTCTTACCAGCTTTACCTTCGCGAGCGATAGCATAGTAGATAGGATAGTTTAGCTGAGACTCGTCGGTAGCAAGCTCTAGGAACAAGCTTTCAATTTCGTCTTTTACTTCTTCAATACGAGCAGCAGGTTTATCAATCTTGTTGATGATTACTACTGGTTTTAGTTTTAGATCAAGAGCCTTTGAAAGTACGAACTTCGTTTGTGGCATTGGGCCCTCTTGGGCGTCTACGATTAGGAATACACCGTCGGCCATGTTTAGGGTACGTTCAACCTCACCAGAAAAGTCGGCGTGGCCAGGGGTATCAATGATATTAATCTTGTAACCATTGTAATAAACACAGGTTTGTTTAGCGGTAATAGTGATACCACGCTCATGCTCTTGGTCCATGGAGTCCATGATCAAGGTTTGTTGCATCTCTGCTTGGTTATCACGAAAAGTATGGGACTGCTTTAAAAGCCCATCTACAAGAGTTGTTTTACCGTGGTCGACGTGTGCAATAATCGCCACATTACGAATCATATCTTTATTCAAAGTCATAACGGCTATTATATCACCATTATGCTAAATTGTCTAGGGGTGAAATTGACTTTTACAGAGAAGTGTGGTATAATAGTAAGATAGATCGTACTTTAATAAGGAGGGAGAGGTATGAGTTTTTTTACCAAGAAGGAGCTAACCTATATTTCGATAGTTTCCTTCATAATCACTTTGGGCATTATTGCCGCCGGCGCGTATTTTAGCAAAAATGTTACGCTGGAATTACCAGACGTTAGTCTTATAGACGAACGTGTCGCGTCAAAAGACGCAATCAAGGTTTGTAAACTCCATGAAACAGCACATGTCGAAGCTCTGCTACTTGCGAGCTCGGTAATGCCGGATACTGATATCAAGGTAAAAGCAGCCTATAAACAAAAAGATGGCGAATGCTTTTATCGAACAGTAATGGAGCAGACCACAAGTGAAACCGAAGGCCAAGAAAAGACCGGTAGGGCTCTAACGGAATACCACATGAATCACGCACTTATGGACGATGAGGTCGTAAAAGAGGCCGACAAGGCAGAACTAGACCCAGAAATCACGTCAGTGATTCTGTCCTGGAAAAGCCAAGGCAAAGATTGGTCGCTTTGCGATACGAATGCCGACGGCAAATGGGACGTAGTGGTACCAGAAGAATTGCAATATGCAGAGGATACTGAAGGAAAGGTATATATATGCGGCAACGAAACCGCAGTTGGAATACAAATGGTAGAAGGTTCAATCAATCTTTCCGATGCAGAAAAAATCTACATATCAGCAACCCAGCCATAAGGCTGGGTTTTTCATTGTGGTGTACCGGTATCAGGAGCAAGAGGAATGATAGGTGTTCTACTGTTTACGTCAAACACTATCTCCGTAGCGTCACCACGCATAGTATCACTCATAGGGACAAGTAGGATTTTTGCATCAGGTTGAAGATCATTTATTGTGAGCTCCTTTTTAGTAGTGACTCCAAGAATCATATCGTTTATAGAAACCATTACGCGTGGAGCGGTTGTCTCAAAAGAAATATAAATCGAACTTGACCCCATTGTCTCAACCTCACCCAGCTTAAGCGTAGGAAGAATATCTGGTTGTGTCGTTTCTTCGACCCTAGGTAGGCTGTCATAGCGCGCCATAATATAATCCGTGAGTAGATTGAGCTCATCAAAATCTGTCACGACTTTTCCGCCAGTTGCATCGGCAAGGGGCTGATATTCCCCGGAATTATCCGGAGTAGTAATAATATAGAAGTTTACGGGATCGATAATCTTGGAAAGATTTACCGCGTCATCAAAACTAATTCCATCGCGATCTGGAGAAAGAAAGCCCGCATCCGTAAGTATGACTAAAGATTTAGTAGAGCCCTGTTTCCATTTTAAATTCTTCATAACATGGAATGACGCAGATAATAGTGATTCTCTCTCGTCCCCGCCGTCGGCAACGGTAATTTTATCAAGCTCATTTTTGAAAATTTCTAGGTCGCATGTGGTAAAATCGCAATGCTTTACTGGATGGTATGGGTCAAGTAGGTCACGGTAATCATATAGAGCTACTCTACCACCAGCATCGAGAGTTTCTTTTGCAAGGCGGTACGCCTCGGCTTTATACTTATTGATCATACTTTCCATTGAAGCGGTAGAGTCGATCAGAATCGCTGTATCATGTGGCGAAGAAATACGATTCTCTACCTCAAAATAATCAGTAATCTTATAAAATATAGTGCGCGAGGCATCTTCGTATAGCCCGTCTTTTACATATGACACATGGTCAGACACATTGAAAAGATGGCTGCAAAAGATATCGCCTTTATTGCACCAAGTGCCAAGTTTATTAATAAAGCTTTCTGGCTGATATGGTTCATATGCTCCAAGAAGTCCTTTGTAAGCCAAACAATCTGGCACATAGGCGCGGTAATTTGATAGTCCTTCCCCTTTGCAAGCTGGTGGGATAAAACCGGCGCCTTCAGGCAAATAGATTTTGGGGTCACCAAATGTTGCCGCGTAGATAACCTTGTCTGAGTTTAAACTTGGCAAAGCCTTTGATATCACCATTGCGCCTTGTGAATAACCGCCAAGCACAAACTTAGTATTCTTGCAGACAGAGTTATTCACGGAGCTTATTAGTTTCTGTACGCCATCATTCACGCTCTCGCCAAAAGTATAGGCCTCGCCAGCACTAAGCGCTGCTCCAAGTAGCACAGAAAAGTCGCCAATCCCCACCGCCGGATAGTCCAGATCCAAAAAATCATAGCTAAGTCTAGTGGTCTTCAGCTTTTCTTCAATGGACGACCTGAAAGTCTGATAGTTTTTGTCTTCGTTTTGTGTTTCGCCGGATCCACGTATAAAAATAAGTTGCACATCGGGGCAAGATTTTGCCTGTACATTTGCGATAGGCAAAGATGACAGGACTAATAGAACAGCTAGTATTTTTTCTCGCATTTTTCTCCTTTTTAATTAATGCGGGATTATAGCCACATGGATAATAAAAATTCAACCCCCTACCTATTTCGTATGATATAATAGGGGAAAATGGAGGAAAAATGAGTACAAGTCAGCGCGAGTGGGATGAATATTTTATGAAAATCGCCGAAACGGTTGCGCTAAAAAGCAAAGACCCGTCAAGCCAAATGGGCTGCGTTATTGTGGACCAAAACAAACGCGTAGTTTCCGTTGGTTTTAATGGCATGGTACAAGGTTCCGACGAATCCAAAATGACACTTTCTGAACGCCCAATGAAGTACTATTTTGCAATTCATTCCGAGATGAATGCTGTAATCTTTGCCCGCCAAGATCTAAAGGGCTGTACCATCTACAATCGTGTTGCTACTTGCGAAAACTGTCTCAAGTACTGTCTCCAAGCTGGCATTAAACGTTTTGTATATAACGAACTTCGCGTCCATTCTCACTCCACCGACCCTAAAAAATCCATGACCAATATTGAAACAGATGAAGCGGTAATTCGTCTCCTTGCTTCTATGCCAGACGTAGAAACCTTGAATCTTTCGAATGGTAAAACTTATATCCAGGATATATTGGATTCTTATCCAAAAGATTCTGAAGAATACAAGAGATTAGTAAAGTGGACATAGTGTTTTAGGACAGCGCTCCGGGCCACTAAGGCCAAGTCTTTACTCCCCCAAAACACTAACCCACTTTACCAATCGATGGGATCTTCATTATTTTTTATTAAGAATTCATTACATTTTGAAAAATGTTTACAACCGAAAAAGCCAGAGTATGCAGACAATGGAGATGGGTGTGGAGCTTCCAAAACTAAATGCTTTTTAGTATCTATTAGAGCCTTTTTATTTCTTGCGTCGCGACCCCACAGTAAGAATACTAAGTGTGGGCGATTATCGTTTAAATATTTAATTACTTCAGTTGTAAACGTTTCCCAGCCCTTGCCGCGGTGCGAGCCGGCTTTGTGGGCTTCTACGGTTAGGACTGTGTTTAAGAGTAAAACACCTTGCTCCTGCCAATTTTTTAAATGACCAGTCGGGTTAGCGTGGTGTCCAATGTCAGAATCGATTTCTTTATATATATTTATTAGTGACGGCGGAATAGGCTGAGAATTTGGTACGGAAAAAGCTAGCCCCTCTGCTGCGCCAGGAGTATGATATGGATCCTGTCCAAGTATTACCACTTTTACATCATTTAAATCCGTAGCGAACGCACGAAAAACTAACTCCTTTTTAGGAAAGATAGTCTTATTCTCATATTCTTCATGCAAAAAATTTGATAGTTCCTTAAAATAAGGCTTAGAAAACTCAGAATTTAAGAATTCCTTCCAACTCTCGTGCATATATATAATTATACTACACTAGATTATCTAGCTACACAACGCACTGAAGAACCATTAATCCTATTTGATGTATTTGCCAAATTCATACTCCCAGAATTGAAAGCAATATAGTACGCGGCGGAAGCACTATTATTTGTGCTCGAAACATAATAGCCACCAAAGCCCGCACCGTGCAATGAGCCGGTCCAGATGGAACCGCCGCGAACGAAGTATAATGGACTAGATGCTAGTTCTTGGTCACGATAGTTAGCCGTCGTATCATAGGCGTCGTAGGCATTGAAGAGGTTTGTAAACTCGTTAGTAGAAGAAACTGTTGGAAGTCTCCAACCTTTTGGGCAGATAGATGAGTTCATGTTTGCGCCGTCTGTGGAAACACTAGAAGTATTATTGGAGGCCACAGCTGCAGACCAGTTGTAGTAGTTGCCTACGTGGCCATGCTCGCCGTTATTCGTATATGCAGTAGTATTAAACTTATTGTTAGCACCACCCGCAAGGTAATTACAACCTAAGTAATCATTCTCCGCATTGAAAGGGCAATCGTTGCTGTTGTACCATGTATCTGTCCAATAGTAATCGCCAGGGTTTACAGAATAAGGTGTACTTGCATCATTTACCCATCCAGTAATAGCTCCAGTAGTAGAGTCAATATCTGTTGGTTGGATGGTTGCTCTCACTGGTGTCCAAGCAGACGCAATATCGGTGTTCTCTGGAGTATAGAAATTAGCAGTTGTAACGATATCATGGTCCAGGTTTTGCGTCATCCAGCAGTTCCCGTCTCTTGCTTTCAAGATCCAATAGATCTTGTTGTCGCGGGCATCAACAACCTGTACTTCGCTATCTGCGGTTGCATTTGCACAAATAGTAGGAGTCATATCTTGCATTCTATAATAGCGCTCACCATTTACAATAGCATGGCTCTTTCCTGCTGCACCATAAGCATCACCGAGTGTAGTTGGTGGAATATCGGCAACAAGTGCAATATTAATGGTAGTGGAATAAGTACCAGGTAAAGTATCAAAGTCTAGTTTTGTACCAATATTAACGGTAGTAGTAACACCATTTGCAGTAGCACCAGTAGCAGTAGTATCTGCAAGAGTATAAGCCTCTTCCATTGGAAGATAATTAGTGCCATCTGTAGATATACCCCATTTGTTTAGTTCAAATGTAGATTCTGTGGCGCTAGCAGAGAGTGTAGGAATAGTTGGGAATGTGCCAGTCATAGTATCTACGGTACTAGAAACAAGCGCAGTAGAAGTAGTAGTCATAGTAAGTGTATAACCAGCTGGACTATTACTATATGCGGTAACATTAAAACTACCACTAGTAAATCTACCATTCGCGGTAGGTTCGATTAGTAGATTCACAGGAGCAGAAGGAAGAACAAGCGTAGAAGAAGTTTCTAGATTTACAGAAAAATCTACATCCTTTGCAGAGACATTAGTAGTATTAAATGCAAAAACACCAATTAGTGCACCCAAAACTAGCAAACCTCTCTTTACCATAAACTAATTATAACACGAAAAGCGTAATTACAATGCTTTTTTAATAAGTTCAAATACTTCTTCAATTGTGCCAGAAGCGTCAACTATAGAGACACCAAATTCTTTTGCGATATGTGGGTATGCAGCGTTTACTTTTTGTTGGAATGAATCAGGTTTTGCCTCAAAAGTTTCTACAGCTTTGCCGCGACCTTTTTGGCGTTCCAAACGAACTTCGTCAGAAACAGTAAGAATGAATCCGCGATCTGGATGTACATATCTTCCTGGCAACAAATCTTTTGTAAGACGAATGATCTTGCTGCGTGATACACCTTCGCCATATCCTTGGTAAGCAAGTGTAGACCACCAGTTGCGTGCAGAAATCACTACACCACCGCGTGCGAGAACTGGCTCTGCAATCTTCTTCCAAAGCTCTACGCGAGCAACGGTGAACAACATTACGTTAGAGATTGGCTCTAGATTATACCCGCGAGTAAGGATCATATCGTGTAGATCATGTGCTTGTGGGATATCGCCGTCTGGTTCATCCATCACAACTACTTCGCGACCTGCGTTTTCGTAGTATTCTTTAAGTAGTCTTGCTTGGGTAGATTTACCAGTGCCATCCTGGCCTTCGATTACGATATACATTATTTTTCCTCCAAGTATTTTTCGTAACAAGCTGGACAGATTGCGCGATATTCGATATCGCTCTTGCCGTCATCAATCAGAATATCTGGACCATCGGCTACGAGTTTACCATTCAAAAATCTAGCATTATATGTAGCTTTTTTACCACATTTACAAATGGTCTTTAATTCTTCAATTTCATGTGCAATTTGAAGTAGTCTAGTAGCGCCTTCAAAACCGCCATCTTCGCGACGGAAATTCAGGCGAAGTCCATAACACATCACAGGAATATCGAGTTTGATAGTCACGAGCATGAGCTCATCAACTTGTTTTGGCGTAAGGAATTGTGCCTCGTCTACTAGTACGCAGTGCACGTCGCTATAGTTTTTTGATATTGCATCAAAGAGATTAATGTCTTTATCAAAACAAATGTCGGTTTCGCGTTCTGGCCCGATGCGGGTTAAGAGTTTCTTGCCGTTTTTGGTGTCAGTCGTAGGTTTAATAACGCAAACCTTGTGTCCACGTTCTTCATAATTGAATGCAACCTGTAGCAGCTGCATTGTTTTGCCACACCCCATTGCGCCATATCTAAAGTATAGTTTTGCCATAGGATAATTATATCACCTTTAGTCTTCTTTAAATTGAGAGTTATAGAGTTCTGCATAGAAACCACCAAGCTTCAATAATTCTTCATGGTTTCCTTGCTCTACAACAGCGCCATCACGCATCACGAGGATGAGGTCAGAATTTCTAATAGTCGAAAGTCGATGTGCAATTACAAATGAAGTACGTTTCTTTGTGAGCTTTTCGAATGAATCTTGGATCAATTGCTCGGTACGTGTATCAACGTTTGACGTTGCTTCATCCAAGATCATCATTGGTGGATTTGCTACCATTGCGCGAGCGATCGTCACTAGCTGTTTTTCACCGGCAGAGATATTGTCGGAATCTTCAGAAATCTCAGTCTTGTATGCTTTTGGTAAAGCCTCAATGATATGGTTTACGTTGCTTACTTTTGCGGCAGCGATTATTTCATCGAGCGTTGCGTCCTTTTTACCATAGCGTAGGTTATCTTCAACTGTGCCACTAAACAGCCAGGTATCCTGAAGCACCATACCAAATAATTTACGGACGTCACTACGTTTCATTTCGCGAGTCGGCACACCATCAATAGTGATATATCCAGAATCAGGCTCATAGAATCTCATAAGTAGATTGATAATTGTAGTCTTGCCTGCGCCGGTTGGGCCAACAATCGCAACCTTCATACCGGGCTCGACTTTTACAGAAAAATTCTTGATAATTTCCGTGCCTTCATTGTAGCTAAAGTATACATCATGAAATTCTACAGCACCTTTTACGTCAGAAATCTTCTGTGCCGGTTCGATATCTGGCTCCTCTTCGGCCGCATCGAGAAACTCAAAGATCCTTTCTGCTGAAGCAAGCAAAGCTTGTATCACAGAAATACCAGATGCGATTTCTGTGATTGGACGATTAAACCTAGAAACATATTGTACGAAAGCCTGGATGCTACCGATCGACAGCGTCCCAGCTACTACAAAGAAGCCACCCATAATACATACCACTACGTATCCAAGGTTTGTGAAAATATGTGTCACCGGCATTGAGATTGAAGACAAGAATTGTGACTTCAAAGTAATCTTAGTGAGCTTATTGTTTGTTGCAGTAAAGTCTTCAATCGATTCTTGTTCGTGAGAATTGATCTTGATGATATTCTGCCCAGCATAATCTTCTTCTACGCGGGAGTTAAGTGAACCAAGCACGTTTTGTCGTTCAACAAAGAATTTTTGCGCATAAGTTGTAATCTTTCCTACCACAAGTACGGAAAGAATTACAACAACAAGAGAGATTAGTGTGAGTGGAGCGGAAATTGTAAACATTAAAACAATTATGCCGATTACAATTGTAAGACTAAGCGAGATATCTGCGATTTCTTGTGAGAGCGAAGTGGTGAGCACATCGATATCATTCGTCATACGAGAAAGTACGTCGCCATATTTGTGTTTATCGAAATATGAAATTGGAAGACGAGAAATCTTTTCTAGGATTTGTTCACGGAGCTGTGCTGTGTATTTTGCGGTCACGACACCAAGAATAAACGCTTGACCGTAATTTAATGCTGCTGAGATTACAAATAATACTATAACGACAATTGCCTTCTCGCCAACAGCATTCATATTTACTTCTGGATACGTCTCAACTGCAATGTTTGTCATATCGCCAAGGATTTTTGGAATAAACACCCCAAGAAGGGCGGACCCAATAGCAAGTACTACAGCAACAAGAATCATAAACCAATATCTTTTGATCGATTTCAAAAACTTACGGAAAGTCTTTCTGCCGTTCTTTGCTTTGCCCTTGCCATGTATGTCGTTATGCATGGGCCTCCTTCAATTCTTTCTCGAATTCTTTGTCGGATAATTGTGATTTTACGATGCTCTTATATACGGAACACTTATTAAGTAAATCTTTGTGCGTGCCTTTTCCAACGATTTTACCATCATCAAGTACGACGATTTGATCAGCATTTTTAATCGTGCTGACGCGCTGGGCAACAATTAATACAACTGCATCTTTTACGATTGGCTTTAATGCCTCGCGAAGTTTGAGGTCGGTTTTCATATCGAGCGCAGAGAATGAATCATCGAAAATATATATATCGGGATTCTTGCAAATAGCACGAGCGATGGAAAGTCTTTGTTTTTGGCCACCAGAAACGTTAGTGCCGCCTTGGGCAATATGTGAATTATACCCGTTTGGAAGTTTTTTGATAAAACCATCTGCCTGCGCTACTTTTGCTGCCTGCTCAACCTGTTCATTCGTGGCATTCGGCGCACCAAATTTAATATTAGACCTTACGGTGCCGGAGAATAGAATTCCCTTTTGTGGTACTAGGCCGATTCTTTCCATCAAATCGTTTTTGCTGTAGTCCGCGATAGAGATGCCGTTTACAAGGATCTCGCCGGCAGTTGGTTCATAAAATCTAGGTACCAGATTGATGAGCGTGGATTTGCCAGAACCGGTAGAGCCAATAAATGCTGTAGTTTCTCCGGCCTTTGCAACAAAAGATATTCCCTCGATAACTTTTTCGTCGGCACCTGGATACATAAAATCAACATTTTTGAATTCTACAGAAGGAACTTTTTCTGGTACGCCGACAGTTTTGTCTTTCCAATGTACGCGTGGTTCAGAATTTAATACTTCATTAATTCTTCCTGCCGAAACATTAGCGCGTGGAAGCATGACAAATAGAATTGAGAGCATGAGGAATGAAATCATTACGAATGTTACGTATTGTGCGAACGCTGCCATATTGCCAAGGTATGCAAAGTCTTTAGATAGAAGCGTAATGCCGATAAATGTACAAAGAAGCGTGAGACCATTTAGTACAATATTAATGATAGGATTTTGAAGCTCCAAAATACGATCAATGTAAATTAGAAGTTTAGTTAGCCCATCATTTGTCTTCTTGAATTTTTTCTTCTCAGTATCTTCCTTATCAAAAGCACGGATAACTTTTAGACCAGTAAGGTTTTCGCGCGTAATAAGAGTGATGCGATCAAGCAAGGTTTGGAAGATTTTAAACTTTGGAATCACAAGTGACATGATCATAGCAATGGACCCGAGCACTGTGACTACGCCAAGCGCAATGATCCAGCTCATGTCTGGCGCGGTGGAAATAGCCATTACTAGCGAAATGATACAGAAGAGTGGCGCATGAAGCATGAGAGAAAGCATCATTACTACAGTTTGTTGTACTTGGTTTGTATCATTAGTAGTGCGGTTAATAAGTGAAGCCGTACTAAAGTGTTCCAAATCGGAAGTGTTAAGGAGTATGATTTTTTTGTAGATGTCACGACGAAGATCGCGTACAAAATATGAACCAACGCGTGCAGACAAGTAACCGGCAGCAAGCGAACAACATGCTGAGAGGACGGCCAAGATAATCATGTGCAGGCCAATCTTCCAAATATAATCAGTGTTACCCACAACAATACCATTATTAATAATACCTGCCATAAGTGATGGGAGCTGCAAAGTGGTATATACTTGAGACGCAGTCAAAAGAAGAAGCAGTATTGCCTGCCACCAATATGGTTTCAAATATCTTAGAAGTTTAAGCATATATTATCCTATTATACTACTCGCAGCTTGCATTTTTTAAATCTTTGATAAGACCAGTTGCTTTTAGATAATGTTCCAGTGAGTCGTATTCGCCATTATTATATTTGCCAGTTGCAATATCGATTGCAGCGTCTACACCGACGAACCTATAATGCCATGTTTCAAATAGGCCAGTGCTACCATTTTCGTCGACATTTGCTGGCTGGCTCATTGGGCCGCCTGCCCAAGCTTCTGGGAAACGATCAATAAAGCCATACTTGTATGAATTTGCTTTTAGCCATTGCCATTCGATATGATTTTTGTATTGACCAGTATCGAGCGAGGAACCATATGCTGTGTCGATCAAATCACAGGTAAGACCAGTATGGTGATCAGACTCACCGGTCGCCGCACACATTCTGCCACAGTTGGTGCCTTTGACGCGGTGGCAAGAACGAGTTTTCATTGTATGACCTGGGTATTCTGCTTCGTATGCTTTTATCATATCGTTAATGTATTTGGCAGCCTCAGGATCCATTAAATTATCACCATTACTAGAGTTCCCTTCTTGGATACCGTAAGTCTTCGACAGACTAATTAGTTCACCACGTCTGGCATTGATAAAATCTGAGTCTACTTTGAAATTAGGATTGATTAGCATTAAATAGCCATACCGTACCGTACAGTTCGAAGACGGCGCAGATGTTATTGCTTTTATCTCTGGCTCCGGTTCTGGCTCTGACTCAGGTTTAGGCTCGGTTTCTTCTATTATTTCTGGAGTCTTGTCGTCACTTGTCGCCGGTTCTGAGTTTTGTTTATAGAAACAAGAAAATATGGAAGCACTAACAAGCAGGACAAGAAAAGCTAGTGCTGGAAGCTGCTTGATAAGACTATTCTTTTTTGCCATGATGTTTCTTCTCGAATTGCATCACAGAATAAGTGACGAGGCCCATGATTAGATATATGTAATATGAAAAGAATCTCCAAGCAAGCATTGCCCAGAACACGTAGCCGGTAGAAAGACCAGAAAACACCATATAAAAAGTACCTTCTGCAGCACCGGAGTTGCCTGGCGTCGGGATAAAGTATACAGCAGACATTACGGCGATAGTTAGAGCAAACGAAGAGAAGTAGTTTACGTTACCACCAAATGCAGTAAGAACGAAGAATGGGATCGATGCAACAAGTACATTGAATACAAGCGACATAACAATAGTCTTAAGGAACAAGCCACGGCGTTTCAAAATTACCTTGATAGCCTTCACATAATCTTCGACGCCTTCCTCGGTTTTTCTAATTGCCTCATCGCGGTTTTTTACTAGTTTAATCTTGGCAAGGAAACGCACAATGATAGTAATAATCTTGGTAGTGGCTTTTGGGAAGAAAAGCGCCATAAACATCATTACGGGCCAGAAAGCGTAGAAGATTAGACCAAGAAGAGCGGTGATAAGAAGTGCCGGGTTTTCTTGAGCGAGATTCGAGAAAATGAAACAGAACATCGCAATAAGTAGGAACGCAATCTGGATTGAAATCATACCAAATACAGAAACAGCTGATGCGATGCCGGTTGGAAGGCCACCAGTTTTGTGCAGATAGAAGATTTGAAATGGCTGACCGCCAATCGCGGCTGGGGTTACGTTATCGTAATACCTACCAAGAATCACCGTGCGGCGAGCAATTTTCCAATCTTCCCCTTTCTGCATTTTTGAAGTATCAGATACGCCGACCATCATCAAGCGATATTTGGCGATTTCGGTGAACATTGCCACGATAAAACATGCTGCAGCTGGGATTAGTAGCCACCAGTTAATTTGTACGGTAGAAAGCTCGGCGGCAGTTTCGGAATTGCCGAACTCGGAAATAGCTGTGGCTGCAATTACGGCAGCGTTCATCAAAAGAAATAGAACGACGAGGACAACTTTACGCCACTTTTTGTTTTTTGCCATTTGTTAGCCTCTTGCTGCCCTGATAATATTTGGATATTCGTCAATAAGTACGCGGATACACCCAGCGATAGGAATTGCAATGATAGCACCGAGCACGCCGAACATGTACATGCCAATTACGATTGCGCAAAGAATCATGACAGCTGGAAGATTTAATGCATCACCTTGAATCTTTGGAGCAATTACGTTGTTCTCGATTTGAGCATATATTATATATACTACCGCAAAGACAACGGCAGCAATTGGGCTAGAAACTGCCAGAATAAGCGTTACGAGCGTACCTGCGATAAATTGGCCAAACATCGGGATCATATAGAAAATCATGGTAGTCATGCCCATTGGCACGGCGATAGCTGGAGAGAACCCGAAGCAAAGTGAAAGCAAGAACACGATTAGGCCAGAACATACGCCATCGATTGCGGCAACAATCATTTGACGCGACACGTAGGTGGAAATTACGTTTGCCATTCTAGCAAATACACGTTGAGCCACCTTAATAGGCTTTTTGTTCTCGTCACCAGCGCTGAGTCTATCCCACAAAGTATTTGCCATATTTGGCCCCTCAAGTAGGAACAAGAATGTAAGTACGAGCACGAGTACGATTTTCATAATTACATCTGCAATACCGCTGACGTTTGCTACGAAGTCTGTACCAAGGTTGCCGAGAAGCGATGAGGACAAATTGCTGAGTGCATTTGTAATTTCGCCTTGAAGATTATCGATACCAAAGTTATGACCGAAGTTATTGATTCCCTCCCAGCCGCCAAGGCTATTTTGGAATGTTTCTGGGAATTGTTGGATGAACTTGGAGGTTTCGTTTACCACAACTGGCCCAATGGTAAGGATAATGCCGCCAATCACGAGAACGACGATTAGGTATGCAAGTACGGCGGAAACAGTTTGGTGCTTTTTGTCGGTGCCAAAATGTTTGTTAAAGAAAGAGTTTACCTTACGAACAAGAGGTTTGAGCGCGAGTGCGAGGAATATAGAAATACCAATAATGATAAGCCCAGTTAGAGCTTTATACAAAAAGAAAATAACAGCACAGATGCCAACCGGCACTAGCCAAAACTTAATAAACGTCCTTAAATCGGTCTCGATCGTTTTAGACATATACCTCCTTTGTAGATTAATTGTAGCATAAATGGTATAATAATGCTAATGAAATTATTAATGCATACGTGTTGTGCACCATGTAGTGTGTACTGTATTGAAACGTTAAGAAAAGAAGGCATTGAGCCTACTATTTTTTGGTACAACCCAAATATACACCCATACCAAGAATACAAAGCTCGTCGTGATTGCCTAAAAGAGTATGCAAAGAGCGTGAATGTTGAAGCTTTTTTCAAAGAAGAATATGGGCTCGATGAATTCTGTAAAAACGTGGTTGATGATATCAAAAATCGCTGTGTGAACTACTGCTATATCAAGCGTCTATCAGAAACAGCGAAGTATGCCAAAGAACATGGGTTTGACGCCTTTACTACGACTTTACTTGTCTCGCCATACCAAAAACACGAAGCTCTGAAAGCTGTTTGCGAGGGTCTTGCTGAGGCTTATGGTATTGAGTTTGTTTACCGTGATTTTTGTGTTGGTTTTCGTGAAGGACAAGACAAAGCTCGCGCAGCTGGGCTCTATATGCAAAAGTATTGTGGATGTGTCTTTTCTGAAGAGGATCGCTACCGTAAACAGATTGAAAAAGACCAAAAAAGTGTTATAATATAATTTATGTTAGTTTCTGACTACACTTACGAGCTCCCAGATGAGCGTATTGCAAAATTCCCTCCAAAAGTACGTGGTACTACGAGGCTTTGTGTTTTGGATCGCAAAACTGGAGAGATTACCGATTCGTATTACAGAAACTTGGATGAATTTTTAAAACCTGGCGATGTAATCATTTTAAATGACACTCGCGTTATGCAGTCCAGAGTCTTTACTCATCTAAAAGATGGCCGCGAACGTGAGCTCGTAGTGCTCGAAAAGCATGGTGACGAGCCTCAACACGTAATGTATCGCGGTAAGCTTCATGATGGCGATAAATTGTATGTAGGAGATGAAGAAATAAAGGTGACTAAGATTCTTGGAAACGGTATTGCCGAAGTAGAAAGCAATACTCCGCTTGCTGAACTTGCCGAAAAATATGGTACAGTTCCCCTTCCACCATACCTTCATCGCGATGCGACCGAAGAAGATAAAAAACGCTATCAAACCGTTTGGGCTAAGAATATGGGTTCAGCTGCTGCGCCCACTGCAAGCTTGAATATGACAGAAGAATTACTCGAAAAATTAAAGAAAAAAGGTGTTATCGTAAAATATCTTACTCTTCATGTAGGCCTTGGTACGTTTCTCCCAATTCGTTCCGATGTAATTGAAGAGCATAAGATGCACTCTGAATGGTTTAATATTCCGGAAGATACAATTGGTGCTATTAAACAAGCTAAAACAAGCGGCCACCGTGTAGTTGCACTTGGTACTACCGTAGCTCGCACGCTAGAATACTATGGCAAGACTGGTAAAACTAGTGGTGAAGACGATATCTTTATCTATCCTGGTTTTGAGTTTACTGTAATAGATGCATTGCTTACAAACTACCACGCACCAAAATCTACCGTTCTTATGCTCGCATCTGCTTTTGCTGGTTGGGATCACTTAAAGAACGCATATGAGCATTCTATTGCTGAAAAATATAATTTCCTGAGCTATGGGGATTCAATGTTTATATGTTAAAGTTTGATATCAAGAAAAAATCTGGTCTTGCTCGTGCTGGTGTAATCCATACTCCGCACGGAGACATTAAGACCCCGGCTTTTGTAGGCGCTGCCACTCGTGCTACAGTTAAAGCTCTTACAATGAAAGAAATGAAGGAGCTAGGATCCCAAGCTATTCTCGCAAACACATATCACCTGTTACTCGCTCCAGGCACCGAACTAATCAAAGAAGCCGGTGGGCTGTCTAAATATTCCAGTTGGAATGGGCCGACGTTTACCGATTCAGGCGGCTTTCAAATTTTCTCTCTTCCAGACGTAAAAATCACCGAAAATGGCGCTAAGTTTAAGTCGCATATCAATGGCGACAAATTCGAAATGACACCAGAATCTTCTATGCAAGCTCAATGGAATATCGGCGCAGATATTCATATGGCTTTTGATCAACTCGCAAAATCTGAAAACAAAGACGATATGCGCCGCGCAATGGAACGTACTCACCGTTGGCTAGACCGCTGCATAGTCGAACACGAAAAACTAGAAAATGAAGCATTAGTAAATGATCTTCCGGAACAATATCTCTATGCAGTAGTCCAGGGCGGGACTTTTAATGACCTTCGCGCCGAATCTGCTAAGTATTCTGCAAGCAAAGATGTAGACGGCTTCGGTATAGGCGGTGTTTTTGTTGCCGATGGTATGGCCGAAATGCTTCAAACCGTTTGCCCAATCCTTCCAGAGAATAAACCTCGTCATCTCCTTGGCATGGGTCAAGAACCAATTGATTTATTCGTTGGTGCCGAAAACGGTTGTGATACCTTTGACTGTGTCGCTCCGACTCGTATGGCCAGAAACGGCTCTCTATATACTTTGGATGGTCGCATTAATATCAAGAACGCAAAGTACAAAAACGATTTCACACCACTTATGCCAGAATGTGATTGCGAATGTTGTAAAAACTATACACGCGCATATCTACATCATCTATTTAAGACCGATGAGATTACAGCAAAAGTCCTCGCATCTATACATAACGAACACTTTGTGGTGGCTACTGTGGACAAAATTCGTGAAAGTATTCTGAACGATACTTTCGAAGAATACAAAAATGAATTTCTAAATCGTTACTATAAATAATTAGCGCATCATACAACGTATAGACTTGCCATTATAACCAACGGAATAATGCATGTTGTAGGTATGATCCCATTCGTCAATTCTAGAAAAATCAAATTGTAAATACCATGCGTTTCCTGGGAAATAGTTATTGTTGTTTGTCCCGCTTGTCCAATAGCGTCCACTATATCCGGCCTCAAGGATTGTTTTGTCTGTACTGATGTATCCAGCCTCTACAAAGTATAATGGATGGCGTACTGCTACATTGCCGCTGACTTGATATCCATTTACTACCCAGTCGCCATCGGCGCGAGCGTACAAAGGAATAAGATCTCGGAAATCCCTAGTCCCAGGGACATTAGGCCCACCGCCTTCATATGTATTAATATACGGAAGTCTCCAATATTTTGGGCAAATTGAATCGGAAGGAGGGACATTGCCTATCTGCGAATGTGCAGTAGCTGCAATCCAGTTGTAATAATTACCGACATGCCCGTGTTCTTGAGTTTGGTCAAACATCTGATCTTTCTTAAATACTCCACCATCATTACCAGCCAAATAATCATTAGATGTCTTTCTATCTTCCCCACCATCCCAATACCAGTTTCCAACATCAACGGAGATATCGTAGTCGTAGCTGTTTTCCCAAGAAGAAATTACGCCATTTGGTGCATTCTCGGCATTAATTGTGGTACGTGCTGGAGTCCAGCTAACTGGACTAGCTTTATATTGATTATTCTCCTTGTCCCAACCAAGATCAGTGTACTGAGAAGTTAAGGCTACGCCAGCAGTAAGATTTAGGTCGAGGTTTTGTGTCATCCAACAGTTGCCATCTTTTAGCTTTGTTGCCCAGTAAGACTTATTATCGCGAAGGTCTAGGAGGTGAACCGTGGAACCGACCACTGTGGTGCGATCACAGATCTTTTGACCTTCCACTAGGAGATTTGCATCCTGCATAGCATAGCGCAAATCTCTGGCAGGAATACCAATGTAGTCGCTTGGATCATCTGCTTCAAAATAGTTGCCCGTGTAGTTTCCGGAAGTGTCCCTTTCGGGTACATACATACCACGATGGCCTTCGTAATCGCCGCCATTGTATAAATAAGCCTCTTCATAAGCGCGTGCTAGGGTCCTGCCTTGGTATCCACTTCCACCACCTTGTCCACCAGTATCTTCAGCCCATTGTGCATACAAAGTTATAGCAGTAGTTGACTCACTAACATTGGCTGTATAAAGATCTTCGTCACCGTAGCCATTGTCTAGGCCGTTTGGATCTTCATTCCAACCATTGAATACATAGCCTTCTTTTGTGAACTCATTTTGAATAAGGCGCATGGAGCGAAGCATTTTTACTTGCATGGATGGCATGCTGCCGGAACCAGTATTAGCATTGAAATTAACAGTGACAGAAGGAGATTCTTTTGAAACGCAACGTACGTTCATGCCAACATAGCGTTCGTAATAACCACTAGGATCAATTGGTATTTCGGTGTCTAGATAATAGAAGCCATATTGAGAAGGGTTTATGTTTTTTGTTGCAGACCAGGTGTATCCATATGAACCACTGTAGCGAATGGAACCCTCATAAACCATACCTGATATCGGGCTACGAAAATCGTCGCGGAAGAGAGCGAAGCGAATCGCAACAGTATTTCCAGGATAAGAGTTATATAGTGTCTCGTATTCGCCACCTGGGCCACCGGATGGCATACGCCAGTTAGATGGGCAAACATCCTGGTCAATATCGATCAAAGTATCAGGTTTATCGACTGGATTCCCGCCACTTGCACCATCACCGTAACAATATGAGCCAGCGCTTGCGGCACAAATATTATAATATACACCATTCTTCCAGTCGCCCTCGATAGCTTCAGGGTCGGAAGGAGGAGTTTGATCTTTGATATCGGAATTAACCATAGGAACAGAGATGTACCATCCAGAAGTGGCTTTAGTAACAGGCGCAGTAGCATATTGGTCTGAAGCATCTCCGCCGCCATTAATTAAATGGCCAATGGAGGTGTCGGTTGCATTGGTATTACTGGAAGTCATGCTTGCTTTAGTGTCTGCGTCGAGCAAATCTAGAGCGAGGTTATCTTGCATCCAGCATCTACCGTCAGCAAGTTTTGCGACATGATAGTTAGTATGGTCACGCACATCGGTAAGAAGAGTAGACTCCCCAATAGCTTCTACTAGATCGCAAACATTTTCGTTTAATGATTGGATTGTATAATTGTGCGTCTCAGGATCAACCGGAGGATTTGCGTATGTTTGCTCGATTGCATCCTCGACCGTTCTTGGTGGTACGTTAGCCACAATCGAAAAATTAATCACATTGTGATAGTCGCCAGCCGCTTGCGAAGTGGATGTCTTGGCATTAATCTTAAATTTCAACTGGTCATTTGTTGGAACACTAGTAGTAGCTATTTCTTTGGCGGTGTCGGTATAAATCGGCAAACCTGAATAATTCGACCAAGAAGTACCGCCGTCAGTTGATGTAGAATAACCCCAAGTATTGTCAGTAGTAAGTGTAGCTAGATTTGCGCCAGTAGCTAGACTAGTAAATGAATTAGTGCCGTTATCGTGAACCATGCTTGTAGTGGTATGGGTGGCATCACCAACGGAAGCGGTCGCAGTATAACCCACGACGTTATTGGTGCTAATTGTGATACCTACAATATTACTGTCGCTACTGGTGCCAGGAGTGAGGTCTAGTATTTCAATATCTGCCGTATCGATTCTAACGTCAAGCTGTGAATTGAAAGTAAAGCGAACGCTAGTATCATGAGAATAGGTAGTAGCATAGGTAGGAACAGCAAAAAGCGCACATAATAGCATTGCACCAAATACTATTTTCCCATACTTCATATGCTTTTATTATACATCAAAAAACATAAATATTATATATATTCCCAAAATGCTTTTTCGGCTGTATCGCGAATAGCTATGCCTTTTTCAGCAAGTTTGTCGCGGATTTCATCTGATACTTTGTAATCCCTCACTGCACGTGCATAGGCGCGCTCTTCGATCAAATCATAGACTTCTTTTTCTACATCTGGAGTGTCTTTGATAAGGTTTAGTCCAAATAACTCGTCGATCTTCTTCCAGTCATCTAGGCTAAGCTCGGAATTATCAATAACGGCAAATGCTTCAGCAGAATTTAGATTGTTGTTAACGGCTTCTAGAATTTTGTCGAATGCGCCAGTAGAAATGATCTCTTGTTGATAGCAAAGAGCAATGCGGTTCCTCCAGTTTAGTCTACGTGATTTTGCAGCCTCCAAGCTTTCGAAAGTGAAGTTACGTGAGCCCTGGAAATGTCCTTGCAAAATCCATAGTTTAAAGTCCATTGGAGAGAAACCACGTTCCGCTAATTCATCGATGGTATATGTATTACCAAGAGACTTTGAAACGCGTTGTCCGTCGATGGTAATGAAATCGCAGTGCAGCCAATACTTTGCAAGTTCATGGCCGTTCATAGCAAATGTCTGAGCGATTTCATTCGTGTGATGAACTGGGATATGATCTACGCCACCGGTGTGAATATCGATAGGTTCACCGAGCTCCTTGTGAATAATTGTGGAGCATTCTAGGTGCCAGCCAGGATATCCTGGGCGTCCCAAATAATCCCAGCGCATTGCATGGTTCTCGCCAGGTTGGATAAATTTCCATACGGCAAAATCAGAAGGGTTACGTTTTTCGCCAGAAAACTCTACTCTAGCACCAGCTTTGAGCCCTTCAAGGTCGAGTCTAGCGAAATCGGCGTAGGCTGGAAACTTTGAGGTATCGAAGTATACGCCATCGGAAATCTCATAAGTAAAACCATTATTAGTCATTTCATCTACAGCTGCCATATCATCTTCAATGTAATTTGTTGCTGGAGCAATTACATCTGGCTCTACGAGATTGAGGAGCCTAAAATCTTTCATATAGGCGTCGCTATACATTTTTGCAACTTCGTACACAGATTTACCTTCGCGGCGTGCGCCCTTTTCGAGCTTATCCTCGCCTTCATCGCCATCAGAAGTTAGATGACCAACGTCGGTGAGATTTAGCACGCGCTTAACTTTGTAACCATTCATTTTGAGTGAACGAATGAGAAGATCCCAATAGATATAGGAAGCGAAGTTTCCAATATGAGCAAAGTTGTATACAGTAGGACCACAAGTATAGATTTTTACAATATCGCCTTGAGGTTTAAATTCTTCAATTTTGCGAGTCGCGGTGTTAAATAGTTTCATCGTAGTAACTCCTCTAGAATTGGTACTAGTTTGTGATATTTATCGCGAGACATAGGGTGGTTGCCAATAGTCTTAATAGTAGAAATATACTTTGTGTTTTTCTTAGCGATGTCTACGATATTTTTTGCAGAAATAAATTTATCAAGTTCGCCATAAATAACTACAGCTTTTGTGGTTAGCTTAGATAAAACATCGTAATTCTTGGCAGAAAGAACGATGTTTTTCATAGAACAGCCGAATTGCTTCTTCTGGTCTGCACCTTTATGTCTCGAGCCGACAAACTTTTCAAAAACTTTAATTCCTTCTTTAAACGCAGGGTGTTCTAGCTCGTCCTTTTTATAAATTGGAGGTGAAGCCAGGATCAATTCTTCTACGGATTTTTTGTATTTATTCGCATAGTTCATGGAAATAAGTGAACCCATGGAGTGACCCACAAGAACAAGCGGAGTCTTGAGATGTAACTTTTCGATTGAATTATGAAGAGCTTCTAGTTGGTCTTCTAAAGTATATTCTAGCTTGTCGGAAGAATAAGACTTGCCGGCGCCAAGGAGATCAAAAGAAACAAATCTGACATCGCGAAGCGATGAAGTTCCAGATAGATAAGCAATTGTGTTCTTGAAGGCTGCAGAATCAGAAGCAATGCCGTGGATAAAAACAGCAGTTAGTTTTGGCTTACCGCTTGGGCAAAAATCACGTTTTTTCTTGAGCGCCAATGGTTTTTTAAATAAACCGTATTTAATGTTACTAGTTATTCCCATTTTTAGCCTCCTCAAGCATATTAGGTAGTATATTTACGAGATCATGAACTATTTCTTCATATGTGGTGTCGTAGGTTCTAAAGCCTGCTGCCATTGGGTGACCACCGCCACCAAAATACCCGGCAATCTTGTCGCCAATTGGCGCATCGGAATTACAACGAATTTTGCCAGTGACTTTGCCGTCAGGATAGGTTTTGATTGCGACGGCAACTTCTACACCTTCCACGAGTCTTAGTTCTTCTAGGATTAGTACATTTGGATTGTATTCGTCAGAATATTCACGGATGTCGTCCCACGGAATATGAACAGTAGCAAGTTGGCCATCGAGAGAATATTCTACACGCTTTATTAGATCTGCTTTATAATCTAGGATGCGTGCAGATTTTTTCATGAATTCCCTGCGGCGATCCTCAAGCACGGAGATATCAGCGCCGAGACGAGTAAGCTCCGCTGAGATTTCGAATGTCTCTGCATTTACAGAAGAACTTGTAAGACCGAGAGTATCAGACAAAATGCCTTGGAAGATAGCTTCTGCAGCCTCTTTATTGATTGCGATGCTTTGGTCTTTTGCGATGCGATAAATAAGCTCACAAGCGGCAGGACGATCTTCAATGATGCTCTCGTGTGGAAATTCTAAATCATCTTCAGATTCGTGATGATCGATCACAAAAACAGGCGCAGAATACAAACGATTACGAATAGCTGTATCTTCAATTAGCTTAGACAAAAGTACGGTTGCGGCAGTATCTACGATAATGTATCCATCCGCACGGTAGTCAAATTCATTTGTGACTCTAGACCAATCAGCAAAATAATGAAGGTATTTTGGGATATCTACAGGACAATACAAAGAAACTTCTTTTCCTTCAAGAAGATAATCAAGGGCTATAGCGGAGCCCAAAGAATCACCATCTGGGTTCTCGGCCTGGATGATACAGATTTTATTCTTATCCTTCAAAAAATCAGTGAACTTTGTATACATACATATATTATATCATGGCCGGTGTGCTATAATAATATATATGAGCATTTTTAACGCAGACAAAAAATTTGAAAGATTTGAAGATGTTAGCCCAGAATTTCTAAAAAGCGAAGGAATCAAACTTTTGCTTTGCGATTTAGATAACACACTTCGTTTGCATTCTGAAAAAGAGCCAGCTGATGAGCTTGCGGATTGGATTGATGACTGTAAAAAGGCTGGTGTCAAAATTGTGATTGTTTCTAATAACGGTCGCAAGAAAATGATGCAAAAATTCTGTGAGCCAATCGGCGTAGATTGCGTCTGGTGGGCTGGCAAACCGCTTAGTAAAAAACTTACAGAAGCTCGCGAGTCACGTGGCTTTAAACCAGAAGAAACCGCGATGCTTGGCGATAAAATCACCACTGATGTTTGGGCAGCCAAATTTGCCGGCATCAGAGTGTACAAAGTTGAACATAGGAAATACGTAGTATGACAAGGAAAAACACCATTACTGGGCCAACTGTGCTCACTATTTCTAGAATGATTCTAGTAATTCCTTTTATGGTCTGTTGCCTTCTCGACGGCACAGCACCAAAAATCTTTGCCCTAGTACTATTCTCCATTGCTGCAATTACCGACTTGATCGATGGTAAATGGGCTAGAAAAAAGCATCTCGAAACAGACATGGGTGCATTCTTGGATCCACTTGCAGACAAGATGCTTGTAGATATGGCGTTTCTAGTACTTTGCCATATGAATATTGTTCCACTATGGATGTTCGCAGTAATCATTATACGTGATCTTGCAGTTGACGGTATGCGCATGATGGCCGCTCGTGATGGCGTTACTATTGCTGCATCCATTTATGGCAAGACTAAAACTATGGTTCAGATGATTACACTTATTGCTATCCTTTCGAACACAATTCTCAGCAATGATTGCATTGCTGTAGCCAACAATTTCCTACTATATGTAGTAGTAATCCTTACTGTACTATCCGGCCTAGATTATTTAGTAAAAGGCTGGAAAAGAGTAATTAAATAAATAGCGAAATAATAAATAGAATAGTTGTAGTGAATGCGGTGGAATCGATTCTGTCGAGGAAGCCGCCATGGCCTTCTGTGCCACCAACTACAAGCTCAACTTTTTCAAAGAATTTATTCTTGATGAGGATCTCGTTTGAATCTTTTATGTCAAACTTGCGCTTCAAGAAACTCTCAAATAGGTCACCCATGAGAGCGAGTGGGCCACAAAGTAAATACATCCATTCTGTACAGAATGTACCCCTAATCGCCATCATAATGCCGACCATCACCATAGAAGAGGCAAGGCCAAGCACTGTCCCTTCCCAAGTTTTATTCTTAGATACGTATGGGAACGGACGAGACTTCTTGAAGATCTTGCCACCAAGCATTTTACCAAAGGCATATGCAAAGATATCGTAGCCACAAACGCCGAGAATAATATACCAGAAATGGGCTGGATCAATTTTTGCTACAAAGATGGAACCGCACACAAGGAATGCGAATTCCATTACCGCAAGCGCAATATTCAAAAGTGTGGTCTTTCTCTTGAAAAAACTCAAAAGCTCGATTGCGGCAACGAATGCAAATAGCCCAAATATTACCTTAAACGGAATAGCGTCAAATGTGTATAAAGCCACAAGCGCTACAAAGAATAAACTAAACCCCACAATAAGTCTCATACGTAAGTTTTTGTCCATAACCCAATTATAGCACAGTGTGTTGTGATATAATGTATTTATTATGCTCGAAATAATGTACAACAAACTCAAAAATACTCTTCGCAAAATCGATATGAAATTAGAACGTGCAAAATACGGATATATCGATAAATTGCCAAAAGATATCGAATATTTTAATGGTGGTATGTATGATGCAATCTATGATGCGTCTTGCAAGTGGCCACATAACATTGCGCTCGAATACTTCGACACACAGATTACCTATAAAGAAATGATCAAGAAGATCAACCGTGTAGCAGCAGCCCTAAAAGCTATTGGCGCTGAAAAAGGTGATCGTATTTCTATCTGTATGCCAAATACGCCAGAATCTATTTATGCATTTTATGCAGTTAATGAGATTGGCGCAGTTGCAAATATGATTCACCCTCTTTCTTCAGAAAAAGAAATCGAAGAGTTTGTAAATCGTGCCCATTCAAAGATTATGCTTTGTGTAGACATTTCTTATCCAAAGGTAGAAGCTGTAATCAAAAACACTGAGCTCGAACAAGTAGTTGTTGTTTCCCCTCTACGCTCAATGGATTTCTTGGTCCGTGCTATCTATAAACTTACTAAGGGTCGCAAAAACCATATCAAGAAGACCCAACAAGTTACTACATGGGATCGCTTCTTATTTAAGGCAGATAAGTATATTGGTAACCCACACGCTCGCGTAGAGTCAAAAGATACTGCGGTTATTCTATATTCTGGTGGTACCACTGGTAAGCCAAAGGGCGTACTTCTTACAAACCTTAACTTTAACGCGCTTGCGCTTGGTGCAAAGTACCTTGTGCCTGATCTAATCCGTACAGAATACTCATTCCTAACTTTCTTGCCAAACTTCCATGCCTTTGGTCTTGGCTGTTGTATTCATATGCCACTCTACTTTGGCGCACGTGTAGTTTTGATCCCACAGTTTAATGCTAAGAAGTTAAAAAAGTATATTACTAAGTATAAGATTAATATTCTTGTAGGCGTGCCAGCTGTATTTGAATATCTTATGAAGCTCAAATTCAAGAAAAACGAACTGAAGTGTGTAAAGCACGCAGTTTCTGGCGGTGATATGATCAGTATGTCATCAAAGGAACGTATAAACGACTTCCTTAAAGCTCACGGATCTAAGGCTGTACTTCAAAATGGCTACGGCTGTACTGAAGCTACGGGTGGTATTATCTTCTCCCCACGTAGCGTTGCAAGCGAAGCGGATGGTATTGGCTATCCAATTCCAGACAACGATATTATTATCCTCGACCTAGAAACTATGAAGGAGGCTAAACTTGGCGAAGATGGCGAAATCCTTGTTTCTGGACTTTCGGTTATGCAAGGTTACCTAGATGATCCAAAAGAAACCGAAAAGGTATTTATTACAATTGGTAAAAAGAAATATCTACGTACTGGCGATATTGGTTATATCGACAACAAGGGTGTAGTACACTTCCGCACACGCCTCAAACGTTTGATTATTACTAACGGTTACAATGTATATCCACAAAACATCGAAGATACCACATTGAAGTGTGCAAAGGTTACCGCTTGTGCAGCTGTAGGGCGTGAAGATAAAATCCGTGGTCAAAAGGTGGTAATATTTATCGTACCAGCAGAAGGCGTATCTGAGCGCTCAATCAAGAAAGAACTCGATGGCATCTATAAGAAATATCTTGCTAAGTACGAGAAACCACGCGAGATTCGCTTTGTCGCAGAACTCCCAAAGACGAAATTGAATAAAGTCGACTTTAAAAAACTAGAAGAGCTATAATAATATACTTTCGGGACACGTGTCCGGCCGGCCCGTCGCCACGGGCGGCCGGCACTAGTCCTCGCCTTGCCAGGCTCCGGATTGTCCCGAGAAGCATATTATTTATAGCTCTGTTCTATTTTCTAAGGCCGCGTTTAATGTAATTTGGTCTGCATAAGATAGGTCGACGCCAAGTGGAAGTCCACGGGCGAGCCTTGTGAGCTTTAGCTCAGGAGATTTTTCATGAAGCATCTTCTCTAGAAGAAGTGCAGTAGATTCGCCTTCAACTGAAGGGTTGGTGGCGATAATTATTTCTTTTACATCATCCTTTGCTACACGGTCGATTAACTCCTTGATATGGAGTTGGTCTGGAGTAATACCGTCAATAGGTGAAATGGCGCCGCCAAGGACATGGTAGGTGCCTTTGTAAGCCCGAGTTTGCTCGATAGCATATATATCAAGTGGCTCTTCTACGACGAGTACGGTGGACTTATCGCGCTTGCCATCGGAATAAAGCGGAGAAACTTCTTCGTCTGCATCGATTAAGGCAAAAGTGACTGGGCACAGCTTTACGCCGTCATGTAGGTATGATAAAGCCTCTACAATAGAATCCGAAATCTTTTCGTTGGAACGAAAAAGATAGTACGCATACCTTTCTGCGGTACGAGGGCCAACGCCAGGAAGCATGCCTAGCGCATCAATCGCATTCTGAAGGGCTTTTGGAAGCATCTTACATTCCGAAGTTGCCGAGACCACCCATGAGTGGTTTCATCTTTTCTGTTGCGATTTCTTGGGCTTTTGCAAAACCATCACGCATACAGTTTTCAATCCAACGCTCTAGTTCGTGGATATCATCAAGATCAACTTTCTCGGGATCAATAGTAACTTTTTTAACCTTAAGTTCACCGTTGATTTGTACAACAACTGCACCGTCACCGGCTTCTACTTCTACGATTTCATTTTTAAGTTCTTTTTGTGCTTTACGAAGTTGGTTTAATAGCTTCATTTGGTCCATTGTCTGACCCATATTATTCTCCTTTTTCTGTATATAGATATATTATATCAGAGTTTTCTCT